>Ga0209313_1000121_pt1 | contig 91921 bp, 107 predicted proteins | sample BioC13SIPDNA_3_FD_185748 | JGI IMG/M metagenome (GOLD analysis project Ga0209313, IMG submission 185748) | Anaerobic biogas reactor microbial communites from Washington, USA - Biogas_R2_B C13 SIP DNA (SPAdes) (version 2) | ecosystem: Engineered > Bioreactor > Anaerobic > Unclassified | place... | reverse complement strand
TTAAGCTGGTAATTCAGGGCGAATTGAACTGAGTATATTCAAGACGGTGTTACTTGGCCTGCTCTTTCGTCAATTTTTGGACATTTAACACCGTCTACCGCCGGACATTTTAGATTGGCTGTAACAATTTATTGCAAACCACCAGTAATCTGCAAGGCAAAATAAACAGTATACGTTTTCAGCTTAATTCGGGAGGACATCCCAATAAAGCATTGCAAAGAGACTGGAACACAGAAGGTGCTGAGCAGTTTGAAATCATAGTACTTGAACAGATCGAATATAAAGAGGCGGAGGCTGAATTAGACCACAAAGATGATTTAGTCCTGCTGAAACAGATGTGGCAGGATAAACTAATCGCTGAAAATAAATTACTGTACTAAAACTACTGGGTTGCCATCAGCTTGGGAAGATATTGACCATTTAAACAGTTTACCTTTTAATTGCCTGCAAACCTATAGATAAATCAAACATAAGACCGTGGTGATTATAACCATTATTATCAGATAATAATCCATGGGTGTTAAATGTAGTTCGTATAAAAACGTCCTGACTCCATGTCTATAACAACGAGCTTCCATGGCGTCCGCCAATTCATCACAGCACCTTAAAAAATTTAAAGTCAGAGGCAACGACAGGTAAACAATAGAACGAATCTTGCCCTTTAAACCCAGGGAGCTGAGATTACTGTTACGTGATAATTGAGCTTCATTGATGTTGTTCATTTCTTCCAGCAAAGTGGGTAAAAATCTTAAGGCCAATGTGACCATCATGGCTATATCATAAGATGACCCTCCAAGTTTATTTATCGGGCGCAATAACCTTTCCAGACCCATTGTAAGAGTAGTGGCACTGGTACTAATCGTCAGCACTGAAGCTGCTAATACGAGTAAAATGAATTTTCCTACCTGCAAGACCCCCATTGCTAATCCTTCAGAGGTTATTTGTACAGGACCTAATGAAATCAGCGGCGTCCCTGCGGTAAAAAAAATATAAATGATAAACAAAAATATGAAAAAGGGCATCACGGGACGTAATGTATTCAGCAGCCTGGCAGCGGGAATCCTGGATAATTGTGAACATAGCACAATAAAGGCCGCTGCTGCCAACAGGCTGATAAGTTTTACCTGCATTATGACTAAACTGAAAGCGATCACCGTAATGATTTTAGTGCGGGGATCCAATTTGTGTACCAATGATGAACCAGGGACATATTGATAAGGATTGTACATTTTATCACCTTACATGTTTACTGCTTTAAGTCTGTGCGCGTTCATGAGGGAAATGATCTCATCGCCTGCCTGTTGAATAGAAAAAAGACCTTCTCTGATATCAAATCCCTTTTGGCGTAAATACCAGATTAGTTCTGTGATCTTTGGCGGGGCTAACCCCAAATCCCGAAGCCATTCGACCCGGCGGAAAATATCACCGGGAGCACCGTCAGCAGCTAATTTACCCTTTTCCAGGACCAAAACCCGGTGGGCATTCGCAAGCTCATCCATATTATGGGTCACATGAATGATGCCGATTCCTTCCTGGTTCAGCTGCTTTAATTGTTCCAGTACGATAAACCGGCTTTCAGGATCCAATGATGAAGTAGGTTCATCAAGCACAATAAATCTTGAATCCATTGCCAGTACACCCGCAATAGCCAAAAGCTGCTTCTGGCCGCCGGAAAGGGTATGGGGAGGACGGGTTTTATATTCACTTAAGCCGACCTTTTCAAGGGCCTCGTCAACGCGCTTGCGGATCTCAGCTGAAGATAAACCGAGATTGCCCGGACCGAAGGCCACATCTTCCTCAACCGTCATACCAACCATTTGATTATCAGGGTTTTGAAAAATCATGCCGATCATACGTCTTATTTCGGGATGACTTTTTACATACCGTGTACTCAACCCGTTCACTAAAACATCACCGCTGGCAGGACGAAGCAGTGCATTGAAGTGCCGGATCAAAGTGGTTTTACCGGAACCGTTGGCACCAATTACTGCCACATACTGGCCATCTTCGATTTCCAGATTGATATCTTGTAAGATCATTTGGTCATCTGCATAGGAAAAATTCAAGTTTCGCACACTGATCATGATGCCTGCCTCCCAAAAGGAAAATATTGATATAACATACGTGCCAACCAGGCAGCAGCAGCTAGTTTGAAGATGTCACCTGGTAAGAAGGGCAGGAGCCCGATGATGAGAGCCTGATATACTGATAGATGTGTTGTCAGTATAAGCTGGGTGATGCCCAGTAGATAAATGGCCAAATTACCTGCGACCAGCGCCAGGATCAGCCAAAGTAAACCTGGATTCCGTTTCATTCTAACGATTTGCCCGATCACCAGGGCGGCTGCAATAAAACCCAGAAGATATCCACCCGTAAGCCCTAATAAAACACCAATACCGGCTTTTCCTCCTGCAAAAACCGGCAATCCGATGATTCCCAGCAGAACATATACAATTTGGCTCATGGCACCAACGGAACTGCCCAAGAGAATACCGGCGAGGCAGGTGAAAAGAGATTGCAGGGTGATGGGGACCGGTTGCAGCGGTATGACGATAAAAGCACCGATTGCAGTAAGGGCTCCAAATAAAGCAGCATAAATCATGCTGCGCAAAGAAACATGGTTTGATGCAGACAAACAAAGATACCTCCTGGATAATAAGCTTAATGTCTAACTAAAGATGTCTAACATAATTTCATTATGGAGGTACCGGACAGTAAATGTCAACTAAAAACCGAAACATGTGTTAACAAATATTTATATTATTCTATGTTAATTGGGAAATCTCACCTGAAACAACAGTGCGCAGAGTGCCGTTATCATCCCTGACCTGTAAGAATCCGTTATCATCCAAACCAATTGCTGTACCGGAGAGAATTTCCCCCCCTTCATCAAAAGATACCTTTTGCCCCAGGACGACTGAAAGATGTCGGGCTTTTTCAAGGGTAGGAGTAAAGTTATCCAACTGCAGCAAATCATAATGTTTTTCCAGAGAAAACAGTAATCTTTGGAATAACTTGATACGAGAACCAGGAAGTCCGTGTTCAGCTAGTATAGAGGTTGGCGAAGTACGAAAATCATCAGGAAAATCCTGGAGGAGATTGTTTATATTAATACCGATTCCTAGTATTATGAATTCTATGCTGTCCATGTCGGTAATTGCTTCCGAAAGGATACCGGCAATTTTCCTGCCATTTATCAGTATATCATTGGGCCATTTGATTCCTGGCTTGAGTCCTGTTTCTTCCAACGCTTCAGCCAAAGCTACGGCAGCTAGCAGGGAAAGCCTGGAGATTTGCCGGAGCGGAAAAGTTGGCCGCAAAATGACTGACATATATATTCCCTGATTGATGGGAGAATACCAACTACGCCCCCTGCGCCCTTTTCCGTCAGTCTGCTCTTCGGCAACGATGACAGTTCCTTCAGGATAGCCTTCCATGGCTAAAGCGCGGGCACGTTTATTGGTGGAATCGGTTTGGCGGTAATAAATATATTTATCCTGACCGAAGACTTTAGTCATCAATCCAGGTTTGACTTCTTCCGGTGATAATAAATCTGCCGGCGTACAGAGGCGGTACCCTTTCCTGGGTGAAGACTGAATTTGGTAGCCCTGTTCAAGCAAGGTTTTAATATGCTTCCATACCGCTGTTCTGCTCACATTTAAGTTTTTGCTCAAAGCCTCCCCAGAAACCCATTCACCTTGATGATCTTTCAATACTTTCAAAACTTCTTCACGAAGAATCATGTCTTATCCTGACCTCCCTGATTGTTAACCAATTGAATTCATTATAGCTAACCAATCATGTGAAAACAATTTACCATAAGACAAATTATTCGTATCATTATTAATAATGAGGAATTTTTATCAATATTAGAACTTTTGTGGGTGAAAAATATAAACAGCAATAACGGGCTAATACTATCGAACAATGGCATAATAATTGTATATTTTTTTGTTAAATGGTAGTGCTGGAGGTTAAGATGGCTAAAATCAAAGGATTAGTACTGGCAGCAGGTTTATCCAGCAGGTGCGGAACCAACAAACTGCTAGTAAAAGTCAATGGTACTACGATCATAGAAAAAACTATTGCGATTCTTATGTCAGCACCTGTTGCAGGGATCAGTGTAGTTCTGGGCAGTTCCGGTGATGAAATAAGAAAAGTATTAGCGGGTTATCCGATTGATTTTATCTGGAATCCTGATTATGAATCGGGGATGAGTTCTTCTTTAAAAACAGGTATCAGTGAAATTATGCAAGACCATGAGGCTGAGGCAGTTCTGTTGATGCTGGGGGATATGCCATTAATTAAAAGCACTACTGTGGCTTGTTTGATAGATGAGTATGAAAAAAACAGCAGTCTGATCATCGTTCCTTGCTATAAAGGCAGAAGAGGACACCCGGTGATCTTTGACCGAAAAATGTTTCAGGCAATTAGTAAAATTACAGGTGATCATGGAGCCCGGGAAGTAATTACCAGCCACTTAGATCAGGTATTGTTTGTTGATATAGACGACCCCGGTATTATATTGGATCTGGACACCAAAGAAGCTATCGAAGAACAGTTCCGCCAATATAGTTGAAATGATGCATGGCAAAAAGGAGTAGGTCACATGTATTATGAGTATGTTCTTATCAAAGGAGCCGGGGATCTGGCCAGCGGTGTTGCTTGTACCTTACACCGAGCCGGCTATCGGATTATACTTACCGAAATTGAACAACCTACCTGTGTAAGAAGGAAAGTATCTTTCGCGGAGGCAGTATATAATGAAAGAATAACAATTGAAGGTGTAACCGGCCAAAGGGTCAGCACTTGGGAAAATGCGCAGAAATTGATTAAATCCGGGCAAATAGCCGTTATTGTTGATCCCCGGCAGGAGATAAAACAAAAATTTGTTCCTGCGGTTTTCCTTGAGGCAACGCTGGCAAAAAGGAATAATGGTACCAGCAAAAATGACGGTGAAATTGTGATAGCTCTCGGGCCTGGATTTGAAGCAGGAACAGATGTACATGCTGTCATTGAAACCCAAAAAGGTGAGACACTAGGCTCAGTCATATATTCGGGTTATGCAATTGCTGATACTGGCATCCCAGGTGATGTTTTGGGATATACCAGTGAAAGAGTATTACGTGCACCAGCAGCAGGGGAATTCCGCAGCATTCTTGATATTGGCGATTTTGTAGACGCAAATGATATCATTGGCTTCGTAGGAAACTGCCCTGTAAGAGCAAATATTGGCGGAGTTGTAAGAGGGTTACTGCATTCTGGTCTGATGGTACACAAGGGAATGAAAATTGGTGATATCTTTCCGCAAAAAAATAAAGCTGTTTGTACACTGGTCTCAGATAAAGCATGGACGGTGGGAAAAGGAGTGCTGCAGGCCATTGAAGAATTGGAACCAAGTTTGTTGCCAACATTCTAACTGAGTAAATTGGCTCACCTTGTTTTTGCAAAACCTAATTTACACAATTATACGGACTCAATATCAATTGGTATAGTACTTGCTGATAAGCATATTGATAGAATTATTATATTTTCCATAGCAAGCCAGAAAATAGTGAGTAATTAGCATTTGAGCTTCTTTTATTAATCGCCAATCAACTGCTAAAAAGTTTTGAATAATGAATTTGGGAGGTACAATATGAAACTACAGACAGTTGAGGTGCAAAACTCAGTCGGCAAAATGATTTGTCATGATATAACCAAAATCACCCGGGGAGAATTTAAAGATGCCATCTTCCGGAAAGGGCATATCGTTCAACCTGATGATATTCCCGTATTATTGAAAATCGGAAAGGAAAATTTATATATCATGGAACTTGATTCCGGCGACATACACGAAGATATTGCAGGGATCCGTCTGGGAACTGCTGTGGCCGGGAATGGTATATACTGGCGTGGCCCCAAGGAAAGTAAGGTCTCACTTTATGCGGAGTACGATGGTTTATTGAAGATCAACGTGGATGCTCTGGAAGCGATTAATGATCTCCCCGATGTCATATTATCCACGTTACACAATAATTCTGTGGTCAAAAAAGATGATCTTTTGGCAGGAACCAAGGTAATTCCATTAGTTGTACCGGAAGAGACCGTAGCGGTTGCCGAAAACATTTGCCGGGAAGCAGGATGGGTCACTGAAGTGGTTCCTTTTAAGTCGTTAAAAGCTGGTTTGGTCATTACTGGCAATGAAGTTTACAAACAACGCATCCGGGATGGTTTCGGTCCTGTTATAAAAGAAAAAATGCAGGTGTTCGGACAAGATGTATTAAGGATCGATTATGCACCGGATGATTGTGAAGATATAAGCTCTAAAATAAAAAAAATGGTAGATGACGGTGCTGGTTTGGTCATGGTCACGGGAGGCATGTCGGTAGATCCTGATGACGTTACCCCCAAAGCGATATCTCTCACTGGCGCTGAGGTGATCAGATATGGAGCGCCGGTAATGCCAGGGGCAATGTTTATGCTGGCGTATCTTAATAATGTTCCCGTCATGGGAGTACCGGCCTGTGGCATGTTTTTTAAGACTACGATCGTTGATATTCTTTTACCCAGAATACTGGTTGGTGAGCGGTTGACCAAAAGAGACATTACTCTATTGGGACACGGAGGGTTATGTCGGGGATGTGAAACCTGTCGTTTTCCCAATTGTACCTTTGGCATCGGTCACTGATTAAGCTAAGAAAGTAGGATATAAAATGGATAAACTGCTGGAGCAAAAAGTAATTATTACGATCATAGACCAAAAGAACCTGGACCCTGACTTAATTGGGAGCAAAGTGACTTATCTTGATAATGAAGGCCAGGGTATCGACATTCCCTGGCTTAAGACTGAACTGGAGAAAGCAGTTGAGAACAGTCTCTTATCCGAGTCCTTCGTGACGAAAAATCTTGTTAATGAAAATGATCCCGGACAGCAAGTGACCGTTATTCTTGAATCTTGTTTGCCGCCTGAAGAACTGGTGATTCTGGGAGGTGGCCATATCGCAAGAGCCTTGGTTAAAATAGCGAAAATGATCGGTTTTCGGATCGTTGTTTTCGATAACCGGCCGGGTTTTGCCAGCACTGAACGCTTTCCCGAAGCGGACCGGGTTATTTTTGAATCATATGAAAAAGCAGAAGAGGTTTTGGACTTGGGCCGGAGGAGCTATGTCGTAGTAGTGACCCAGGATCATCGGAATGATTGGGTCTGCCTGCGGCAGATGCTCAAATATCCGCTAGCCTATCTGGGGGTGATCGGCAGTAGAAGAAAAACCGCTCTGACCAGAGAAAAGATGTTAGATGAGGGTTTTGAACTGTCCCGCATCAACAACATCTATATGCCCATTGGTCTTGATATCGGGGCAGAAACACCCGAGGAAATTGCCATCAGCATCGCAGCAGAATTGATTAAGGTTCGCTATGGAGGCACTGCTGCATCTTTATCGGGGATCAGGGATCTAACGCCTAAATCAACTACTATGGCCGCTGATGTCCAATTCGATATTATTAAAAAAGCCGTTAATATGGCCAATCATTCCATACCTGCTGCGGTGGCCACAATATTTGCTGCAGAAGGGTCTACCCCGCGTAAAGCAGGCTCTCGAATGATTATAAAGGAAGATGGGAGTATTTATGGTACCATCGGGGGCGGAAAGGGCGAAGTCATCATATGTGAAAAAGCACTGGAAATTATAAAAAACGACCGACCGGGAATCTTCCGGGTAACGATGAATGCCGATCTGAACGATGAACTTGGAATGATTTGCGGTGGGGATATCCAGGTTTTTATAGAACCGGTAAGATCATTTGCCCTTGGATTCAAGGAAAACAGTGAACAATGATGATCCTAGTCCCGAATTTCTGTTCCATACAGTAAAAATGGCTGTCCGAAATGTTAAGCTAAATGAATGGATGATCATCTATACCCGGTACTTTATCATGTATTAAAGGATTATGGTCTATGAATGTATTTTCAGCTTTAGATTTGTCGCCGCGGGAAATCATTTCTTTTGTTGGCGGAGGTGGGAAGACAACCCTCATGTTTCGATTGGCAGATGAGATCCCGCGTCACTATAATGTGGTGATCACCACCACAACGAAAATACTCGTTCCCCCGACTGATAAATATCCGGTTTTATTGACCGAAGACCACCGATTTGAACCGGACCAGGTAAAAAGATTTTTAGACATCGGCCGGACACCGACGCTGGCTTCCAGGTTACTGCCGGGAAACAAGCTTCAGGGAATAAGCCTGGAACAGTTTGCTGATATAGCAGGATGGCAACATATTGATTTCATATTGGCAGAAGCGGATGGAGCCAAAAACCGTCCTTTAAAAGGCCATCTGGAATATGAACCAGTCATACCCCCGTCCACCACCGTTCTGGTAATCGTTGTGGGAGCAGATGTTATTGGTCAAAGGCTGGACAGCGAATATGTACATAGATCCGAAGTAGTTGCTGCATTGACCGGGAGCACACCTGGCGCTGTGATCCACCCGGAAACCATCGCCAGATTGATTTTGCATCCCCGGGGTATAATGCGTTTACTTCCCAGCCAGACCAAAACAGTTGTAATCTTAAATAAGGTCGACTGCCTGCCATCAACAGACCAAGCTTACCAGACTGCCCATCTTTTATTGGGCAATAAGATCAATAAAGTGATCTTATGTTCAGCCATCAGCGAGTCCCCCATCATCGATATTATCACCCGAAAATAGCCGCATATCTGAAGTTCACCTGATCTTTATATCAATAAGAAACCTACTCGATTGGGTAAAATGCAAAAATTTTAATTGACCTTAACGTTACGGTAAGCTTTATACTGATTTTGTCAGGAGGTGAGAACGTGGAGTATACCATAAAAAAACTTGGGCAATTAGCCGGAGTCAGTGCCAGAACCCTCAGATATTATGATGAAATAGGGATCCTGCTGCCAGCCAGGATCAATTCAGCAGGTTATCGGATTTATGGGCAAGCTGAGGTTGATAGGTTACAGGACATCCTTTTTTATAGGGAATTAGGAGTATGCCTGGATGATATAAAAAACATACTGGATGCTCCAGGTTATAATAGACTGGCAGCTTTACAAAAACATCAGGAGAAATTGGTTGATAAGAAAAAACAGCTGGATCTCCTGATAGCGAATGTGGAGAAGACGATTGATTATCTTCAAGGGAGGACTTTTAACATGAGTGACAGTGAAAAATTTATCGGTTTTAAGAAAAACCTGATTAATAAAAATGAACTGAAATATGGCGGAGAAATCAGAGCTAAATATGGTGACCAAACAGTAGACAAGGCCAACCAAAAGATATTATTGATGAAAGAGGAACAATATGGGGAAATGGAAAAACTGCGCCAGGAAGTGAATGATACCTTGAAAATGGCAATGGCGACAGGAGATCCAGCCGGAGAACTGGGACAGAAAACAGCAGATCTGCATCGCCGGTGGTTAAGTTTTACCTGGGCCGGCTACACGAAAGAAGCACATGCAGGGTTGGCCCAAATGTATGTAGATGATGAAAGATTTGCAGCTTATTATGACCAGGTAGGAGCAGGAGCTGCCATCTTTCTGCGCGATGCCATTTTTATATATACCGGGTTCATGAAATAAATCAGTCCGGTACGATCCCTATGCCTATTGCCGTTGGTCCCGAGTGGGAGCCTATGACTGCGCCCACTGGGCTTTCATAAATGGGTCTGCTGTAATTTAGTTTTTCCCGCAGTTGTTGAATCAAGAATTCAGCATCTTCCTGACAAAGAGCATGTTGTACGCAGATAACGGCGTCCTGGATCCGGGCCATCCTTTTTACAGCTTCATTGACCAGAGTCTGCAGGGCTTTATGTCTTGAACGCACTGGTCTTATGGGATGGACCACGCCATTGATAAATTCGCATACCGGTTTGATATTGATCATTTTACCAACAAAAGCTGTAGCCCCGCCTATTCGCCCACCTGCTTTCATATACGTCAGTTCATTGACAGAAAAAAGTGAAACGACTTGGGGTTTGATTTTTTCGATTTTTCCAACCAGATCCTCCAGACTAAGCTCATCCTGATGGATCAGTTCAGCGATCTTGATTTCTAATGCGGCCTGGCCACAAGCACAAGTATTAGATTCTATAATACGTATGTCGATATCAGGGTGTAAAATTTTAAATTCGTCCGCCGCGATAGAAGCTGATTGAACACTGGCTGAAAGAGGCTTGGCAATGGTAGTGACGATAAAATCACGAAAGCCATTTTCATATTTTTGTTCAAAAGCATGTAACCATTCAGCTGTTCCGGGAATCGATGTTTTGGGAAAAAGATTTTTTTGTCTTTGCATATGCTCATAAAACTCCTGACTGCTGATGGATATGTTTTCACGGTATTGATGATCCCCGAAGTGTATATGAAAGGCGACCTCACTGATCTGATACTTTTCCAGCACATCTCGGGGAATACTACCCGCTGAGTCCACTATCTGCGCTATTTTTCTGCTTTGCATCCCAATTGTCCCTCGCTTTTTCAGAAATTATCAGTATTATTACCGCAAATCAATGATTTTATAAGCAAGTAGTGGTGTGGGGTACTAATGCAGCAGGCAATCCATTTTGGGATAGAGGTGTCATACGATAAATACTTAAAAGCTGCGTCCATTTGGTCATGTAAGCTCATTTCTTATCATATTATTTACCCATGAGAAAAGTAATGTTTAATCACCGACCCAAAATACTGATTCTGGGGCTTATTCTGGCAGCCTTATTAGGTTTATGGCGTGTTAGCTGTAAACCAGATACGCAATTGGAATGGGACAACGAACCGTATATTTCCCTCTATCTGCACGAAAAAGACAAAATCGTGAGACTCAAATTCGAAGAGTATCTTATGGGAGCGGTATCGGCAGAAATGCCGGCCTCTTTTGCGATGGAAGCCTTAAAAGCCCAGGCGGTCTGCGCCCGAACCTATGCTGTGAAGAAACTTATTGAGCAGCGGTCTTACCCACAGCAAGCAGATCTCTCCGATGATATAAAGGTTTGCCAGGCCTATATCTCTCCGGCTGATTTCAGACGGGCCAATCCCCAGCATTATCAGGATCTGTCAGCCAGGATCAAACAAGCCGTCGACGAAACCCGGGGAGAAATCATGTTATGCGGCGGCGAGCCAATCGATGCTCTGTATCATTCCACCTGTGGAGGACAAACCGAGGATGCCGGGGAAGTTTGGCTTCAGGACTTACCTTACCTGAATTCGGTGAAATGCAAGTACTGTGCGGGTTCAAAGCATTATTCGACCGTGCAGGTTTTCTCTGTTCAACAAATCGAAGCAGATGTAGGCGTAGATTATGATGAAAACCTGGAGATCAAAGTGTTAAAAACCACTGCCAGCGGTCGTATCAAAGAATTGTCCATCAATAACCTGATACTTAGCGGCGAAGAATTCCGGCGCAAACTGAACCTGCCCTCCAATTGGCTGCAGTTTAAGAAAGATCAGGAGAAAATTATCATCAAGAGCCGAGGATATGGGCATGGTGTAGGGATGTGCCAGTACGGGGCTAACGGAATGGCCAAAGAAAAAGCCGATTACCATGAAATATTGCGGCATTTTTACGGGGATATCCAATTTAATAAAATGAGCTACGATGTTCTCGAGTAGACCTCTTCCGAATATAAATTTAATAATTTTAACCGGGGGAGGACAGTTATGCAAAACTACATCAGAAAAAGAGCCGTAAAAATAGGGCTCCACATCCAAAATACTTCCGATACGGTAAGACAAACTGCTGAGGTTTTCGGAATCAGTAAAAGTACTGTTCATAAAGATGTATCGGAAAGACTGCCGAGGATCGATAAACAGTTAGCGCAAGAGGTAAAAAATATCTTAGATAAGAATAAAGCAGAAAGGCATATCAGAGGCGGCGAAGCCACCCGGCAAAAGTATGCGTCCATCAGAATAAATTAAGAAAATTTTGTATAAATAGCATAGCGTATAAGTAGTAAAAAAGGTAGAATAGTGTTAGTTTGATTATCTTTATAGGGAGGCTATGCTAAATGTGTCTTTATCACGAGGATATTGGTATTGATCTGGGAACAGCAACGGTTTTGCTTTTCCGCAAGGGACAAGGCATCGTTCTAAATGAGCCTTCCGTTGTAGCCATCGACAAGAAAACTGATAAAATCATTGCCGTGGGAGAAGAAGCCAGATCAATGCTGGGAAGGACCCCGGGGCATATTGTAGCTATCCGTCCTTTAAGAAATGGTGTCGTAGCTGATTATGACACCACTGAACGAATGCTTAGATACTTTATCAATAAGGTCATTGGCAAAAAGCTGCTGGTTAAACCAAGAGTGGTGGTTTGCATTCCCATTGGTGCAACGGATGTTGAAGAACGGGCAGTAAGACAAGCCGCGTTGAATGCCGGTGCGCGGGAAGCATTTATTATTGAAGAACCTTTGGCAGCAGCGCTGGGAGCAGGGATAAATATCAGCAGCCCGGCTGGCAATATGGTGGTTGACATTGGGGGAGGCACCTGCGATGTAGCTGTTCTTTCCCTGGGCGGGATCGTGTGCAACACGATGCTGAAAATTGGCGGAGATCATTTTGATGAAGCTATTATACGCTATGTGCGCAAAGAACATAATTTAATGATTGGCGAAAGAACCGCGGAAGAAATTAAAATCAGGATCGGAACAGCGATGGTCACTGACCAGAACCGCGATCGATCCTTCAGTGTAAGAGGGCGGGATCTGATTACCGGATTGCCTAAAACCATTGACATCACCTCGGAAGAGAGCTGGCTGGCTATTCAGGAACCGGTTTTTTCAATTATTGAAGGTATACGCAAAGTGCTGGAGATCACACCACCAGAATTATCCGCTGATATCGTAAATAACGGGATCGTCATGACCGGGGGCGGGTCACTGCTGGACGGTCTGGACATATTGGTTTCCAAAATGACTAATCTGCCTGTACATATTGCCGATGATCCAATCGCCTGCGTGGCCAGGGGAACCGGTAAAGTACTAAATGAGATGACCTATCTGCATAGCCGCTCCAATCATAATACCAGAGCGGTATAAATTGTCAGCTTTAAGGAACAATTATCTTTACAATCTTAAAAACCTGCTTAATGCGGGTTTTTTCGTAGCTGAACACCCAAAAAGTCAGGAGGTGCAGGGCATATGAATATTAAAAAGCAGCAGGCTGATATCCTGGGATGTAAAGTAGATTTAGTCAATTTAAACCAAGCCGTAGGAGAAGTCGCAGCCTTGCTCAATACGAGGGAAAAAGCGGCTCAGATCATCACGGTAAACGCCGAGATCCTCTATGAAGCCAGCAAAAATCCTGAACTTACTGAGGTAATCAATTCAGCCCACATGGTGACTCCGGATGGCATAGGGGTGGTATGGGCGGCAACACAATTGGGCGGCAATCCCCAGGGACGGGTTACCGGGATCGAATTACTCGAAGCATTATGCCAGGAAGGAGCCCGGCAAGGCTGGAGAATGTTTTTTTTCGGTGCTGCTCCGGGTGTGGCTGAACAGGCAGCAGACAAATTAAGCAGCAGATACCCGGGTTTATTGATCGCTGGTACCATTCACGGTTATTTTTCCCCGGAAGGGGAAGGGGATATCATAGCTGCTATCAAGTCTGCTGCCCCGGACATCCTTTTCGTAGGGTTGGGTGCACCGCGGCAGGAGTATTGGATCAGCCAACATAAGGAAGAATTGGATGTCCCCGTTTGCATTGGCATCGGAGGTAGTTTTGATGTACTTTCCGGTCTGAAGAAAAGAGCTCCGGAATTGATGATCAAATTGAATCTGGAATGGTTTTACCGGCTTGCCAGTGAACCGTCCAGAATCAAACGGCAAATGGCCTTGCCTAAATTTGTCTGGATGATTTTACGGCAAAAATATGGTGGCCGCTTATAATTCCGGGGTAAAACAGGAAAACATATATAAACCATGTTATGAAGAGGTGTTACAACCTCTTTTGTTTTTAGAAAACAAGAAAACAGGTAGATCTCCATTTAAGATTGGTTTATTAAAGTCAAATTAGATAAAAAAGTTGGAAAAATTTAATATTGAAACCCCTTTATTTAATTTGACAAGTGCTGTACAATAAAACAAAAGGTCAAAGAAGGTCAAGGAGTGTAATGATGAAAAAAAGTCTGGCGGATAAAATTGAACAGTATTTAAAAGTTCTCATTGAAAGAAGTGAAAATAACGAAATCGAAATTCAGAGAGCTGAGTTGGCGGAAACTTTTGCCTGTGTTCCTTCCCAGATCACTTATGTAATCGGAACCCGTTTTAATGAGACGGTTGGTTACTATACGGAGAGCCGCAGAGGCGGAAAGGGATTTGTCCGCATCACTCGTATAGATGATGCTCAGGTGAGAGCGGGAATCAGCCGAAAAGATTTTTTTGATTTTATTGATCAACTGCTGGAACGACAATTGGTAACGGAAAATGAAAGCCGCCTGCTCAAGTATTTGGCAGTCAACGGTTTTCGCGAGATTCCTTCTGAGTTACAGAATCAGTTGTTTTCTAAGTTAAAGTGTTGTCTGGAAGATTTTGTCCAATTGCCATAGCAAAGAGGAGGCTTTATTTATGTATTGTGAAGAGTGTAAACAAAGGCCGGCTGCCGTTCATTTTACGCAAATACTAAACGGACAAAAGAAAGAAACCCATTTATGTGAAAAATGTGCCGCACAAAAAGGAGCCGTGATGTTTAATCTGGAGGGGCAGTTAGGAATACCCAACTTGTTAGGCAGTTTTTTCGGCAGTCATTACAATATGCAGGGAATGAATGCCAATACAGCCCAGGCAGTATGCCCGAATTGCGGGATGAAGTTTATTGATATACGGCAAACGGGCAAATTAGGATGTGCAGATTGTTATAACGCTTTCGATCAGGATTTGGAACCGATTTTACGCAGGATCCATGGCAATAATCAGCATATTGGCAAGATCCCGGCCAGGGAAGGAGAAAGCGTTTTATTAAAGAAAAAAATTGAAGAACTGAAGAATCAGCTGCATCAGGCAGTCGTAAGTGAAGAATATGAAAAAGCAGCAGAAATTCGGGATGCCATAAAGGAACTGGAAAAACAAAATGAATAAGGGGGTGAACAGATGAGCGCTGACCTTTTAAATAACAATTATGTTTACTGGATGGATGCCAAAAATGGCAAGAATTCTGATATCGTTATCAGCAGCCGGGTGAGACTGGCGAGAAACTTGAATAAACTGCCGTTCCCTCATTTATTAAGCCCGGAAAAGGGAGACCAGTTTATTAAGACCTTTAAGGAAGCCTGGCGCCAAAGTTCCAATCAAGATTTACAGAAGATGACATTACTGACGTTTAATCAGTTGAGTAATCTGGATCGTCAGATCTTGATGGAAAAACATCTGATCAGCCCTGATCATGCCAAAAACAGTACGGCTTACAGCGGGGTACTGGTAAATGATGAAGGCTCTCTGGCGATTATGATCAATGAAGAGGATCATCTGCGTATTCAATGTTTTTTACCCGGGTTACAACTGAGTGAAAGTCTTGCTCGTGCACAGCAGATTGATGATGCGCTGGAAGAGCAATTAAGTCTGGCTTTTGACGAAAGGAGAGGTTACCTGACTGCCTGTCCTACCAATACCGGTACAGGCATGCGTGCTTCCGTAATGATTCACCTGCCGGCTTTTGTTATTTCCGGTCAGCTAAATTATCTGTTTCAGAATATTTCTCAACTGGGGATGACGGTCCGGGGTCTTTATGGGGAAGGGACTGAGGTGATCGGCAACCTTTTTCAAATATCCAATCAGATTACTCTGGGCCAGACGGAGGAAGATATCCGCGGTAAACTGGCCAGCATTACCGAGCAGATCGTTGAACAGGAAAGAATGATGAGACGAAAACTGGAGGCTGACATGAAGTATCAGCTGGAAGATAAAGTAGGCAGAGCTTACGGTATTTTGACCAATGCCCGGGTCATAACCTCAAATGAAGCGATGAATCTATTGTCAGATGTTCGCCTGGGGGTCGACCTGGGGATCATAAAGGATATCAGCACTTTTGCCTTAAATGAACTTATTGTAGCGATTCGGCCTGCCCATTTGCAAAGAAAAGCAGGTACAGAAATGGAAGCTTTTGAAAGAGATATAAAACGAGCGGGTGTTATTAAGGAAAAGCTCATTAAACAGATGCAAGATTAGGAGGAGATCAAGTATGTTCAGAAAGTTTACCCAAAGGGCCAGAAATGCAGTTATTCATGCCCAGGAAGAAGCACGGCAGATGAATCATCCGGCTATCGGCACAGAACATATTCTCTTGGGACTGCTCATGGAAGGTGAAGGAATCGGGGCAAGAGCCCTGTTGAATTTAGGCTTGGATCTGGAAAAGGTTCGGGAAGCGATCGTTCAGACCATCGGAAAAAATGAAGCAGGCTTCGAACAGCCAGCCGGAGACCTGCCTATCACCCCCCGGGCCAAAAAAGTATTTAACTTGTCCTTTGATGAGGCCAGAATGCAGGGAGTCAATTATGTTGGTACCGAACACTTGTTACTGGCGTTAATCAGAGAAGAAGAAGGAATTGCAGGCCAGGTATTGATTGCAATGGGGGTCAAATTGGAGGAAGTAAGAGAACAGGTGGTTATGTTGCTGGGCGGAGAAATACCGGGAGCAGCACCGGTGAATAATCAGTATCAGGAAGCACCCAATCAGCCAGTGCCGCCGGTCAATAAAAGAAAACCGAAAAGTAAGACGCCTACCCTGGATAATTACAGCCGCGATTTGACTCAGGATGCCCAGGAAGCAAGGCTGGATCCGGTCATTGGCCGGGAAGATGAAATCGAACGCGTGGTACAGATATTATCACGCCGTACCAAGAACAATCCGGTTTTGATCGGTGATCCCGGTGTAGGCAAGACTGCTATCGTAGAAGGCCTGGCGCAGCGGATCAATGAGAATCGTGTGCCGGAGATATTAAACAATAAAAGAGTGGTATCCCTTGATCTTTCTTCAATGATTGCCGGGACGAAATACCGGGGAGAATTTGAGGATCGCCTCACGAAAATCGTGGGAGAGATCAAAGCGGCCGGGGACGTGATCATTTTTATTGACGAACTGCATACGATCGTTGGAGCCGGGGCTGCAGAAGGAGCGATTGATGCTGCCAATATTCTAAAACCCTCTTTAGCCAGAGGGGAATTTCAATGCGTTGGTGCTACCACGTTAAATGAATATCGCAAACATATCGAAAAAGATGCTGCCCTGGAAAGACGCTTTCAGCCGATTTTAGTCAATGAGCCCACCCAGGAAGAAAGCATCGCTATTTTAAAAGGCCTGCGGGACCGTTATGAAGCCCATCATGGTGTAAAAATCAGCGATGAAGCCATTGAGGCAGCAGTGAAACTTTCGGCCCGGTATATTTCCGATCGGTTTCTGCCGGATAAGGCTATCGATTTGATTGATGAAGCTTCTTCCAGAGTGCGGCTGGCAAACTATGTTTTACCAGGGGATATAAAGGAAGAAGAAAACCGTTTGGAAGAGATTATCAAAGAAAAAGAGGAAGCCATCAATGCGCAGGAGTATGAAAAAGCTGCCAGTATCAGGGATCAAGAGCAAAAGCTAAAAGATATCATTGAGAATAAGCGCAAAGAATGGACGAATAAGCGCAATTTAGAAATCGGTTCTGTAGGAGAAGAAGAAATTGCTGCCATTGTGTCCAAATGGACCGGCGTCCCAGTAAGCAAGCTGGCCATGGAGGAAAGTGAAAGGCTGGTCCATCTGGAGGAAATTTTACACGCCCGGGTGATCGGACAAAATGATGCTGTGCAGGCCGTTTCCCGGGCGGTCAGAAGAGCGCGGGCCGGGCTGAAAAATCCCAAACGCCCCATCGGTTCTTTCATCTTTCTGGGACCGACCGGTGTTGGAAAAACAGAGTTAGGCAGAGCCTTGGCGGAAGCTATGTTCGGCAGTGAAGAAGCGATCATCAGGTTGGATATGTCTGAGTATATGGAAAAACATGCAGTGGCAAGAATGATTGGCTCTCCTCCCGGTTATGTCGGGTATGATGAAGGCGGTCAGTTGACAGAAAAAGTAAGAAGAAAGCCTTATTCCGTCATATTACTGGATGAAATCGAAAAAGCCCACCCGGACGTTTTCAATATTCTGCTGCAGGTTTTGGAAGACGGTCGTCTTACTGATGGGCAGGGACGTACGGTAGATTTTCGTAATACAGTAGTCATCATGACATCCAATGTGGGTGCGGAATCACTGAGAAATGATAAAAAGGTTGGCTTCAATCGTGCCATTGACGAAGCCCAGGATTATTCCCGCATGAAGGATACGGTTCTGGAAAAGCTGAAACACACTTTCAGGCCGGAGTTTTTAAACCGCATTGATGAAGTGATCGTATTCCAGTCGTTAAACGAAACGGAACTAAAAGAGATCGTAGAACTTCTATTACAGGAAGTGGCCAAACGAATTATTGAAAACGGATATCAATTAACCATCAGTCCGGCAGCCCGGGATCATATCTTACGAGAAGGTTATGATCCGGCTTACGGTGCCCGGCCAATCAAACGCGCGATCCAAAAATTAGTGGAGGATACGTTATCTGAAGAGATATTGAAGGGTACGGTGAAACCGGGCGATAATGTTTTGATCGATATAGCTGACGAAAAGATCGTAGTAAAAAAAGGTTGATCTAGCACGTGGGGCATTCCGGTAACATTCTGCCAGGAGGCTCTTGTCCGCCTGGCAGTAACATAAATTTCCACCCCCTTAAAATTGCTGCAAATCATGAGATTAATTGGTATATAATGATTTAAAGGAGTATATTATGGGGAAAATAAGCACCAAATTCGTTTGTAACGAATGCGCCTACGAAGTACCCAAATGGATGGGGAAATGCCCGGGATGTAATGGATGGAATACCTTTGTGGAAGAAAGCATCACGCCCCGGGCTGCAGGGAACAAGAAAGCAACTGCAAACGCTGTGCCTTTGAGTGCCATTGCCGATTCAGATGTCTTCCGCTTCAGCAGCGGCAATCAGGAACTGGACAGGGTACTTGGGGGAGGCATTGTGCCAGGTTCCTTAATTTTACTGGGCGGCGACCCGGGAATTGGCAAATCGACCTTGCTGTTGCAGGTAGCACATTTTATTGCTCAAACCGGACAAAAGGTAATATATCTCTCCGGGGAAGAATCCCTTAAACAAATACGTCTTCGCTCTTTAAGGATGGATATCAACAGTGATCATATCTATTTAGTGAATGAACCTGACCTTGACTATTTAAGCAATTATGTTGATGAATTAAATCCCGGTATCATAATTATAGATTCGATCCAAACCGTTTTTACCAGTGAGATTTCTTCCGTGCCCGGCAGTATCTCTCAACTGCGGGAATGTACAGCTCGATTAATGGAGCTGGCCAAGAAAAGGGAAATCGCTATTTTCTTGGTGGGGCATGTTACCAAAGACGGGGCATTGGCAGGACCCAAAGTACTGGAGCATATCGTCGATGTAGTTATTTATTTTGAAGGCGATAAGAATTATGCCTTTAGGTTATTGCGGGGAATCAAAAACCGCTTTGGTTCTACCGATGAAATAGGGATTTTAGAGATGAGCGGCCAGGGGCTGAAAGAAGTAGCCGACCCATCATATATATTTATCGATGCGTCCGGCATTGGCTCTCCTGGAACCGCAATTACAGCCAGTTTTGAAGGAACAAGACCGCTCCTGATCGAATTACAGGCCTTGGTTTCTGCGTCTGGACCAGGATATCCTCGCCGTATGGCCTCTGGAATCGACCAGAATCGTCTGGCCTTGATCATCGCCGTGCTGGAAAAGAGATGCAGTATCAATTTATCGGCTTATGATGTGTATTTAAAAGTAACGGGAGGAATGTACCTTAAAGATCCGTCCGTTGATCTTAGTATTGCGGCAGCTATAACTTCCAGTTATTTTGACCGGCCTTTGCCATCTGCCACGGTATTTGTTGGTGAGTTAGGCTTATCCGGCCAGATACGTCAGGTTCCTTTTCTGGAGCAGCGCCTTAAGGAGATACAAAAGATGGGCTACAGTCAAGCCGTTATCCCCGGAAGTGGAGGAAAGGATGCTTATAACCGGGGAGAGCTGGAGGTTTTGGAAGTAAACAATCTGGATGAGTTCATGGAACTCATCGGATAGGGGGTAAATATGTCAGAGGATATTTATCATGGTAATTTCAGAAAGTATCTGCAGCTGCTGGCGCCGGGGACAATTTTCCGTATTGGCCTGGAAAATGTTTTGCATGCTCATACCGGAGGGCTGATCGTGGTTGGCGACTCACCTGAAGTGATGAACATTGTGAGCGGAGGTTTTTTGATCAACTGCGATTTTACGCCTGCCCGTCTATATGAGCTGGCCAAAATGGACGGTGCCATTATTACCAACCATGATGTGACAAAAATTATTGCTGCAAATGTACAATTGGATCCGGACCCTCAGCTTCCATCCAATGAAACCGGTATCCGGCATAGGACTGCTCAGAGAGTGGCTAAACAAACCGGTCAATTAGTCATTGCTATCTCACAGCGCCGCCAGGTAGTGACCCTTTACCAGGGCAATATTGTTTTCAGATTGCGCGATCTGGCCAGCATTCTGGTCAAAGCCAATCAAGCTCTGCAGGCACTGGAAAAATATCGAAATGTTTTAGCAAGAGAAACGCAGCGTTTAGGCGGCCTGGAATTTGAAGATATGGTGACAGTTTCGGAAGTATGCGAAGTTATAAGACGCAGTATCAAGGTGCTTAATATTGCCGAGGAAATTGAAAACTATATTGCTGAATTGGGGGTTGAGGGGCGACTGGTTAAAATGCAACTGGAAGAGATGATATCCAATGTTGAAGAAGAAGCCTTGTTTGTCATAGAGGATTATTCCAAAACCGTTGAAAAAACCCCGCAAGAAATTATGAATAGTTTGAGAAGAGCCTTTGAAGAAGATATTTCTGATTCGGTATTTATTGCTAAAACATTAACACTGGGCACCACCACCAGTCATCTTGATTTGCAGGTATCGCCAAGGGGCTATCGGATGTTGCATAAACTGCCCCGGATACCCCTGCCGATCATTGAGAACCTGGTGGAGACGTTCGGCCTGCTGGGCAATATATTACGGGCCACTATTGAAGAACTGGACGAGGTTGAAGGTATTGGTGAAGTGAGAGCCCGTTCCATTAAAAGCGGACTGAAACGAATGCATGAACAACTGCTCCTGGAATACATGGTTTAATAACGCATAACAGCAGACGAACAAATAGAATTGAACAGAACAAAAAAAGCCGCATAGCGGCTTTTTGAATTCTCCGTTTAAGTCATATTGAATACGCCAAGAGCGGATGCTTTTTTGTACTCCTTCAGGAATACATCGTAAAGATTCAAATCCAGGGTATTACAAAGGGCGGCGGTATAGAAAAGCATCTTCCCCAGTTCGCTGGAGATAACTTCCTGGCAATGCTCACATAAAACACCACGCATATGATCATCCAAACATTCCCGCAGCTGGTCAAAAGAATCGATGCCTTCAGGGAGCTGCAGTTTCTCTGCCTGTATGGATACACATCCACATTCCGTAACGGATTTGGACACAGCCCGGTTCACCCGACTGGTCGCTTCGGAAAGCTTGGATAAAACATCGAGAATGCTTCGGTGTCTTATTAAAAGATCACCAACAACATTTTGAAATTCATCACAAATCAAGTCCTTCATAAAAAGACTTGCCCCCCTTTTTTCCTGTGTTTATTAAATAAATTATAGACTCACAGGAAAACCTTTGTCAATTGAGGGGGCTGACTGCATGCGTAACATTATGATCACACTGGCTATATGAGCAAAAAATGCCAAATTATATAAATGTTAGTATAAATGCCGGATGGGTATAGAAAACTAATGAATGGAGGTGTTTTTTATGCATTATAAAATAAGGTTTTCTAAACCGATTATGGGATTGGCAATGCTGATCAGTATCTGGACCGTCTATTTTACCCGCTTGTTCCTGCAATTGGACATCATTTATCAGTTGTTGATAGGATTGACTGCCTTTGTATTAGGAGTCCTGGTATTGCATTTTTTGGCAATATTATTTTTCAGAGTTCTGAGGACCTTCAATCGCAACCTGGATAATCTCCCCATCGAAATGGTGGTGGGAGGCACGACCGGTCTGATGGTAGGTATCATAATGGCCGTATTAAGCAGTTTCCCGCTTTCGTTATTAGGTAAGATCGGAGCTTATTTGACCATGGTTTTTTTTATTTTGACAGTTTATCTGGGTGTCAAAATAGGACTGCGCAAAGCGCAGGATGTATATAACCTGTTTCCTTTCCATTTTAAACTGGAGGAAAACAGTCTTGGAAAAGATGAGCAGCCTAAAGTATTGGATACCAGTGCGATCATTGACGGGCGCATTTATGATGTTTGTATCTCTCATTTCCTGCAGGGACCGCTGGTCGTACCCCATTTTGTCATTGAAGAACTGCAGCATATTGCTGATTCTTCTGATAACATCAGGAGAAACAAGGGGCGCAGAGGTTTGGATTTATTAACGAAAATGCAAAAGCATCCGGACATAAAAATTGCTATAATTGATGTTAATGAACCAAGCATTATGGAAGAAAAAGAAGTAGACAACCGGCTGATTCGCCTGTGTAAAAATCTGAATGCCAGCATCATTACCAATGATTATAATCTTAATAAGGTAGCGGAGCTTCAAGGGATCACCGTGCTCAATATCAACGAACTTACCAATGCGGTCAAAGTCATTGTGTATCCGGGGGAAACCATGCATATTACCATTATTAAGGAAGGTAAAGAAGCCGGACAGGGAATAGGCTACCTGGAAGATGGCACGATGGTAGTGGTCGAGGAGGCTCAGAAGGAAATAGGCAAGGATCTTGAAGTGCTGGTTACCAGCGTTTTTCAAACCGCTGCAGGGCGTATGATTTTTACCAGAAAAGTTCGAGAAGATACCCAGACCAGCGTATCCCAGATGTTGAATATGACAGAGGTGAATGTATATGGCTGATAACCTGCGGGTCGTGGTGGCGGCAGCAGGCAGCGGCAGGCGCATGGGGAACAACGTGAATAAGCAATATATCCTGCTGGATGGGCAGCCGGTTCTGACCTATTGCATCGAGGTCCTGGAAAAAAGCCCTTTGGTGCAGGATATTGTGATTGTGGCCCGGGAGCAGGAAACAGCGTTCTGTCAGCGGGAGATCGTGTTAAAATACGGATTTAAAAAAGTAAAAGCCGTTATCGCCGGCGGGCCGGAACGACAGGATTCCGTTTTGAATGGACTGCAGGCACTGGGGGATGATACGGCATGGGTTGCCGTGCAGGATGGCGCCCGACCTTTCTTGAACGAAGCATTGCTGACCAGGTTGGTTGGGGCTGCAAAAGAATTCGGCGCTGCGGTGCCGGGCGTTATTTTACATGATACTATTAAATCTGTGGATCAGGAGCTTTTTGTCATGCAGACTATGAAACGGGGAACTGTCGCCGCCATTCAAACCCCGCAGGTATTTGACTACCAAAAACTTCTTGCGGCTTATAAGCAGGCACGAGAAGATAGCTTTTACGCTACAGATGATGCGGCACTGTATGAAAAGTATTGCGGCCCGGTGAAAGTGATCCCCGGTGAAGTTTCCAACATCAAGCTGACACACCCGGAAGACCTTATACTGGCTGAAGCGATTTTAAAAGTTCGAAAGGAAAGCGGGCTGTAAGTAAAGGAGAGGGGAAAACGGAAAGTGATGCGTATCGGAATTGGTTATGATGTGCACCAGCTGCAAAAGGGAAGAAAACTGATTATAGGCGGGGTAGACATTCCACATATCACCGGGCTCATAGGACACTCGGATGCCGATGTCCTGGTGCATTCTGTTTGTGATGCTTTATTAGGGGCCGCTGCCTTAGGTGATATCGGCCGCCATTTCCCTGATACTGACCAGCGCTATAAAGATATCGACAGCCTGATCCTGCTGGCAATGGTCAAGCAAAAAATTATCGACTGCGGTTATAAAATCGGTAATATTGACTGCACTGTAATTGCAGAACAGCCGCGTCTGGCAGCCTACATTCCCCAGATGGGTGCCAATCTGGCTCGTGTATTGGAGATAGAACCAAAACAGATCAATATCAAAGCCACCACTACTGAAAAGCTGGGTTTTACCGGCCGGGAAGAAGGGATTGCTGCCCAGGCGGCTGTTCTGCTGATTGAATCGTGACCATTCTCTGATTGAATTACACCAGCTGTTACGATAGTATTACTATTATTCAACGTATTAGGAGGAGAACCATGAAAGCCATTAAGGTGAGATTTGCCCCAAGCCCTACCGGGCCCTTACATATAGGTGGAGCCAGATCGGCTCTGTTCAATTTCTTGTTTGCTGCCCACGAGCGGGGGAAAATGGTGCTGCGAATCGAAGACACCGATCTGGACCGTTCAGACCGGGTCTATGAAGAGGAAATCATCGCATCCCTGCGCTGGTTAGGCCTGACCTGGGATGAAGGAGTTGATGTAGGCGGAGAAAATGGCCCTTACAGGCAAACTGAACGTCTGGATATTTACGACCAGTATGCTAAAAAGCTGCTGGCTGAAGATAAAGCTTACTATTGCTTCTGTCAGCCTGAAGAACTGGAAGCTGAACGGCAGCTTTCAGGCGAAAAAGGAGATATGATAGGCTATTCGGGCAAATGCCGTTCTTTGAGCAAAGAGGAAATTGAGGAAAAAATTGCGCAGGGAATAAAACCAACCATCCGATTCCGGGTACCCGAACATAAAGTGCTGGTGGTGGATGATCTTGTCAGAGGTTCAGTGATGTTTGAGACAGATCTTTTAGGTGATTACATCATTGTCAAATCAGACGGCATTCCTACCTATAACTTTGCGGTGGTGATCGATGACAATTTGATGGGGATCACCCATGTTATAAGGGCGGAAGAGCATTTATCCAATACTCCCCGGCAGTTGCTGATCTATGATGCATTGGGCTTTGAGCTGCCAAAGTTTGCTCATATTTCTCTGATCCTGGGGAGTGATAAGCAAAAGATGAGCAAGCGGCATGGGGCTACTTCCGTTCTACAGTATCGTGAAAACGGTTATTTACCGGAAGCGCTGTTCAATTTTTTATCCCTTTTAGGCTGGTCGGCAGAAGGGGAAAACGAAATATTATCAGCTGCGGAAATTATTAAACAATTCAGTTTAGAGAAAGTTTCCAAGAGCCCGGCGGTTTTTGATGTAGATAAATTAAACTGGCTTAACAGTCAATATATCAAAAAGCTTTCCATCGACGAGCTGGCTCCGATGTTAAAACCATTTTTACAGGATTTCATTTACCAGGATGAGCTTTCACGTCTGACCGAGGAGCAGTATCTGCTGTTGGTGGCAGCGGTCCATGACCGGTTGGTTTCCCTTAAAGATATTGTACGTGAAGCAGCCGCTATTTTTGCTCCGCTTACGGATAAAAGTTATGAAGCGGAAGCCTGGCAGGTCTTGAATGAACCTGGTGTACCACAGGTTTTGGAGGCCTTTAAAAGTCAAATGACTACTGCCGGTGATGTGGAATTTATCAAGCAGGTGATTAAAAAACTGATCAAAGAGAATAAGCTAAAACCAAAAGATGTTTACATGCCCTTGCGCTGTGCCTTAAGCGGTGTAACCCATGGACCGGAGCTTCCTTATTTGATCAGTATCTGGGGGCTTGACGAAACCATCCGCAGGATCGACTATACGCTGGAAAAGATCAAGAAAGTTACAGGCAGCTGATGAGCTCTTCCCGGTTGACATTTTGACCAGGGCGTAATTATAATAATTTAACAACATACGTAAATGCGATGAAGGGGAAAAGTGAATATCCTTGGCTGACAGAGAAAAAAGGCCGCTGGCTGTAAGCCTTTTTCAGTATGAAGGTATTGAATATATGCACCCTGGAGCAGGCTGCCGAAGCTTAGTAGGCATATCCCGGTTAAAGACCGTTATCATTTTTTAAGTGGAATGTATTGATTGCATTCAAACAGAGTGGAACCACGGAAGCTTAGCCTTTCGTCTCTAGTGAGACGCGAGGCTTTTTGTTTAATAAAAGAAGGAGGCTCATTATGTTTGCAGCACTGGATCAAAAGTCAAACAGGCCGGCTCAGCCAGCCGTTTACATCAGTGATATAATAACAGCCTGGCTCTACACAGCAATCAGTCGAAATGAGAAAAGTGAGGTGGCACAAATTGAAAGTCTATAATACCTTGAGCGGGGATAAACAAACTCTGGATTTAAATCCTGAGGTAAGTATGTACGTCTGCGGACCTACTACGTATAATTATATTCACCTGGGCAATGCCCGGCCGCTGGTAGTCTTTGATACTGTACGCCGCTATCTTGAATATAAGGGATTTAAGGTGAAATATATACAGAATTTTACTGATGTGGATGATAAGATTATTCAGCGGGCCAATGAGCTGGGCCAGGATCCGCTGGAACTGTCAAACTTTTATATTGAACAGTATTTTGCAGACGCTGATAAACTGGGGATCATACGGGCCGATGTCCACCCCCGGGTGAGCGAGCATATAGAAGATATCATTGTTGCTATAAAGACCTTGATCGATAAAGGTTATGCCTATGAATTGAACGGAGACGTTTATTACCGGGTCAAAGCTTTTGCTGAATACGGAAAACTTTCGGGACGTTCATTGGATGACATGCTGGCAGGTGCCAGGGTGGAAGTGGATATGCGTAAAGAAGAAGCAGCCGATTTTGCCTTGTGGAAATCTGCCAAACCTGGTGAACCTTATTGGGAAAGCCCCTGGAGCAAAGGGAGACCGGGATGGCATATCGAATGTTCGGTCATGTCGACTCGTTACCTGGGAGATACGGTGGATATTCATGGTGGCGGCAGTGATTTGATTTTTCCCCATCATGAAAATGAGATCGCTCAGGCTGAAGCCATAACCGGCAAACCTTTTGTCCGTTACTGGATGCATAACGGTTTTATCACAGTAAATAAGGAGAAGATGTCCAAATCCCTGGGTAACTTTTTTATCCTTCGTGATATTCTGGACAGGTTCCCCGCTGATGTGGTGCGCTACTATTTAGTTGCCACTCATTATCGCAGTCCTCTGGACTTTGATGACGGCAAACTCGAAGAAGCAGGCCGGGCGCTTAACCGCTTAAAAACTACCCTGATACTGGCGGAAGAATTTAAGGCGGGCGGCGGTGCTGAGGTGGAAAGCGCAGGGGGGAAAGGGTTAGAACTGGAAGAAAAGATCAACGGGCTGCGTAAGAATTTCATCGAAGCTATGGATGATGATTTTAACACCGCCCGCGCAATCGGATATTTATTTGAAATGTCGCATCAGCTCAATATATTTATTGCTGACGCTGCCAGGGAAGATAAGCAGAATCAAGAAGCCATAAGGAGAACCGGGAAAATTTTTTACGAATTAGGATCAGTTTTAGGGATCTTCACCGCACCTGCAGTTGATTCAGACAGTGTAAGTGAAAAACTCCTTCCCATTTTCGGGCAGTTGAGAAACCAGGCCCGGCAGGAAAAGAATTATGCTTTAGCTGATGATCTGCGTAATTGGCTGAGCAGTCAGGGAATAGCCATGGAGGACCAACAGGAAGACAGCCGCTTTCGTTATGATCACCTGCCTGAGCCCAATGTTCTGATCGAAAAACTACTGGCTTTAAGGGCAGAATTTAAGAAAAATAAAGTATATATTCAGGCTGATTTTATCAGAGACAGTTTACAAGAGCGGGGCATAATAATTGAAGATACCAGAGAAGGAGTGCGGTTTAAGATTGTTGAAAAATGATAATATCATAATCAAAGACATAAAAGATTATCCGCCCATCGTATTAGCTTACTTAGGAGATGCGGTCTTTGAACTTTTAGTACGTACCAGCATGGTAACCGGGGGAAAACGTAAAATCAAAGAGATCCATCTCGATACTGTCCAGATTGTTAATGCCGAGAGCCAGGCGAAAGTGCTCCGGGAAGTGTTTGATGATTTGAGTGAGGAAGAAAAAGATATTGTACGGCGGGGCAGGAATGCCAAGAGTACACCGCCGCGTCATGCTGATAGTGGCGATTACCATATGAGTACCGGCTTTGAAGCCTTGTTAGGCTATCTTTATCTGAAAGGCGATACACTGCGGATCGAAGAACTGGTTGAGAAAGCCCTTCATAACGAAGCGATAATTATGTGATGATCGAGGTGGAAAAGGTGCAGACAAGTTTACAAGTGGAATTGATTCAGTATACCCCTGAACCTGAGCGGCTGGTTGCCGCAGCCGCAAAATTATGTTATTCCCAGGCTGGTATTGATCAAATCGCCCGGGATTTGAGCCAGCCGGTCATCGAAGATTTCCTTACCATGCTGGGGGAAATTGGACATGAAAGTCCCATCGAACATATCAGCTTCACTTTCGGTATCGCAGGCGTAAGCCGAACATTGCTGGCACAACTGACCAGGCACCGGATCGCCAGTTACAGCGTACGCTCCCAGCGTTACGTCAACGAAGGGGAGTTTGATTACATAATCCCGCCGGAGATAGAAGCGATACCTGAAGCGAAAGAAGTTTTCCTGCAAGCGATGGCATCTGATCAGAAGTTATATGAAAAGCTGGTTGCCATGCTGGCAGAGAAGCATCAGCGGATGTATATCGAGGAGGGGAAAAGCGAAAAAGAAGCCCGGCAAATGGCTGAAAAGAAGGCCAACGAAGATGCCCGTTTCGTACTGCCTAATGCTTGTGAAACCAAAATTGTGGTTACCATGAATGCCCGCAGCTTAAACAATTTTTTTCGCCAGAGATGTTGCAACCGCGCTCAGTGGGAGATAAGGGCACTAGCCACGGAAATGTTAAAACAGGTACGAGCAGTTGCTCCCATCTTGTTTAAACATTCCGGACCCGGATGTTACAGTACCGGCAAATGCCCGGAAGGCAAAATGACCTGCGGCAAGGCAGCCGAGGTGAAGGAAATGTTTCACAGCTTGTAAGAGAATGTCATTAATACTTGAATTGTGAGGTTAGAAGTTTGACCGAGAAGATTGCTGGAGTAAACAGTATTATGGAAGCCTTAAAAGGGCAGAGGAAAGTGCATAAAATATTTATTCAGGAAGGACGCCAGGGTAATAAAATAGAAGAACTCGTCACCTATGCCCGGAAAAAAGGGGTTTTTGTACAGTATCTTGAAAAAAGCCGTTTGGATGCTATGTATACTGCCAGCAACCACCAGGGCGTAGTAGCCCAGATCAGTGCTTTCGACTATAGCGAAATCGGAGAAGTATTGGAAAAAGCCTGCCTTGAAAAACATGAGCCTTTTATACTGATTTTGGATGGTATCGAAGATCCGCAAAACTTTGGTTCTATTATTAGAACTGCGGAAGCGGCAGGAGTCCATGGAATCGTCATCCCCAAGCACAATTCCACTGAGGTTACGGCAGCAGTTGCCCGTGCTTCTGCTGGTGCGGTTGAACATATATTGATCATAAGGGAAACCAATTTGGTGAATACCATCAATTTCCTTAAGCAACAAGGCTTTTGGATCATCGGGGCTGATATGCAAGGAGAAAAGGAGTATTTTAATACCGTTATCCCGGCCCCCACGGCTCTGGTAATCGGAGGAGAAGGCCGGGGAATAAGAAGACTGGTGCGGGAGAACTGCGATTTGCTGCTAAACATTCCCATGACAGGAAAGATAGGATCTTTAAATGCTTCTGTGTCCGCCGCACTGCTGATTTATGAAGTTGTCCGGCAGAGAAACACCAGACCGGGAAATAAATAAGACCTGTGCGCACAGGTGTGCAACCCGGACACGCAACAATTCTGACAATTATGATGATGCTTGACGTTGGTTCGATCAGTGGCTATAATATACCTATCTGTAAGCAGGAACGTGCATTGAAGCAGGGAATAAAAAGGTGGAGGAGAATGAATGTATAGTTCTGCCGCTGTTAAGCACTTCGAAGTTACATACAATGAGTTGACAGATGAAGAAATCGTCGAGTTGGCTCAAGAAGGGGAACAATTTGCTACAGAGTATCTAGTCGATAAATACAAGAATTTTGTAAGAGCCAAAGCCAGATCTTATTTTTTAATCGGAGCCGATAAAGAGGATATAATTCAGGAGGGAATGATAGGTTTATTTAAAGCCATCCGTGATTACAAAACGGACAAGCTTACTTCTTTCCGCGCGTTTGCCGAATTATGTATCACCCGCCAGATCATTACAGCTATTAAAACGGCTACCCGACAAAAACACATACCCTTGAACTCCTATGTATCATTAAACAAACCTATTTATGATGAAGAATCAGACCGCACCTTAATGGATGTAATATCCACCACCAAAATCACCAACCCGGAAGAAATCATCATCAGTCGGGAAGAATTCATTTTTATTGAGAAGAAAATGGGCGAAATACTAAGTTCCCTGGAATGGAAAGTACTGATGGCTTATCTGGAAGGAAAGTCATACCAGGAAATAGCTGTGGAACTGAAAAGACATGTGAAGTCTATTGACAATGCCCTGCAAAGAGTGAAACGAAAACTTGAGAAATACCTGTAATTGGCGGTTAATGAAGTTTCTTTGAAAGCACATCATAGGATGTGCTTTTTTGATCTATATTTAACAGGTATATTTAAAACCTCTGCGATGCAATATTTAAGGACGATAAAAAGCTATTGACTTTGCTGTATACAGAGGTTAAAATATTTATTGCTGAGCCGAGCTAGCTCAATCGGTAGAGCAGCTGATTTGTAATCAGCAGGTTGCGGGTTCAAGTCCTGTGCTCGGCTCCAGAGAATTACATGGAGGGATACCCAAGCGGCCAAAGGGGGCAGACTGTAAATCTGTTGTCGACGACTTCGAAGGTTCAAATCCTTCTCCCTCCACCATTTTTATGATTGCAGACCAGGCTAAATAGAGTACAATGGAAAAAAGTTCTTTTTATGATCATCGCGGGATGGAGCAGTTGGTAGCTCGTCGGGCTCATAACCCGAAGGTTGCCGGTTCAAGTCCGGCTCCCGCAACCAAAATTATTATTTCCCGCAGGGAAACTGAAATAGGTAGTGCCCGTAGGGTGCTGCCAAAATGATTACGTTCCCGCAGGGAACATAAGATAAAGGAAGTCCTCGAAGAAGGCAGAAGAATGAAATAATATGCCCGCAAGAGGACAAATCAACAACTGCAATTCGGTAGTCCTGCATAAAAGGGCAACCTATTGCCCTTATAGCTCAGTCGGCAGAGCGCATCCTTGGTAAGGATGAGGTCACCGGTTCAAGTCCGGTTAAGGGCTCCATTCGGCGGCGTAGCTCAGTTGGCTAGAGCATACGGTTCATACCCGTAGTGTCGTGGGTTCAAATCCCTCCGCCGCTACCAGTTAAAATTCCAAGGAGTGGGATCATCCTGCTCCTTTTAATTTAGATTTATATTGGTTAAAATATAATTGCATAATTAGGCAAATTTTAATGGGAAAGGTGAGAAGGAAAAATGGCAAAGGCTAAATACGAGAGGACGAAACCTCATCTTAACATTGGAACGATAGGACACGTAGACCATGGGAAGACGACCTTAACGGCAGCGATCACCCTGGTATTATCGAAAGTAGGAGGAGCAGTAGCCACATCCTATGATTCGATTGACAAAGCGCCGGAAGAAAGGGAAAGAGGAATCACCATCAACACCTCCCATGTAGAATACCAGACCGAGACCAGGCATTACGCCCATGTAGACTGCCCGGGACACGCAGACTACATAAAGAATATGATCACCGGAGCAGCGCAGATGGACGGATCAATTCTGGTAGTATCAGCAGCCGACGGACCGATGCCGCAGACAAGAGAACACATCCTGCTGTCAAGACAGGTAGGAGTACCATATATGGTAGTATTCATGAACAAGGTAGACATGGTAGATGACGAAGAACTATTAGAACTGGTAGAGATGGAAATCAGAGAACTGTTAAGCACCTACGAATTTCCGGGAGATGACGTTCCGGTGATCCAGGGATCCGCCTTAAAAGCATTGGAATGCGGATGCGGAAGCAGAGACTGCGAATGGTGCAAGCGCATATGGGAACTGATGGACGCCGTAGACAGCTACATTCCGTTGCCGGAGAGAGCCAGTGACAAGCCGTTCCTAATGCCGATCGAAGACGTATTCACCATAACGGGAAGAGGAACAGTAACCACCGGGAGAGTAGAAAGAGGGCAGATCAAAGTAGGCGACGAAGTAGAAATCGTAGGGATGAGAGAAGCCATCAGAAAGACAGTATGTACAGGCGTAGAGATGTTCCGCAAACTGCTTGACTATGCCGAGACCGGAGACAACATCGGAACGCTGTTAAGAGGAGTAGACCGGAAAGAAGTAGAAAGAGGAATGGTACTGGCGAAACCCGGAAGTATCAAACCGCTGACCAAATTTGACGGAGAAGTATACGTACTGACGAAAGAAGAAGGCGGAAGACACACCCCATTCTTTGGAGGATACAGACCACAGTTTTATTTCAGGACCACAGATGTGACTGGCATACTGCAGCTGCCTGAAGGAGTAGAGATGGTAATGCCGGGTGACAACATCACCATGTCCATCGAGCTGATCACCCCGATCGCATTGGAAGAAGGACTGAGATTTGCGATCCGTGAAGGTGGAAGAACAGTAGGTTCAGGAGTTGTTACCAAAACCTATGCGTAATTGACGTTCATTATATGGTATAAGTACCCGTCAGCAGGAAAATGGAAGTTTCCTGCTGACCTATCTTTAGCGGCACCGGGTATCAATTATTGACACAGGCACTAACCTTGTGATAGAGTAGTCTAGGATTTTTGTCCACAGGACGGAGGTGTAGTCATGAGAGTAGGTATCACTTTAGCGTGTACAGAATGCAAACAACGCAATTATACAACTACTAAAGATAAGAAAAAAAATACTGAGAAGATAGAACTGCGCAAGCACTGCAAATTCTGCAACGCCCATACGATCCATAAAGAGATTAAGTAATGTCAGGGATGTGAACAATATGGCCAAAAGCAATTTACCAGCTAAAAAGCAGGTAACGATTAAAGACCGATTTGAAAATATCAGGGAGTATTTCATCAGTGTTTATAATGAACTGAAGAAAGTTCACTGGCCTGACCGGCGGCAAATGGTTGCATACACCGGGGTAGTTATATTTGCGGTAGCCCTGGTTGCGATCATAATTTATCTTTTCGACTGGGGTCTTTCATCTTTATTGAAGCTGCTTTTTAATGCTGCTGCTTAATAGAGGAGGTGGTTCCAATTACTGATGAGCAATTGGAACAGAATGTAAACAACGAGGAAAATCAGCCGGTTATCAAAGGCGATTGGTATGTTGTGCATACCTATTCCGGTTATGAAAACAAAATAAAAGTCGACCTGTCCAAAAGGGTTGAATCCATGAATATGCAGGATAAGATCTTCGATGTAATCATACCTGAAGAACAGGAAGTGGAATACAAGAGCGGGAAGAGAAAGGTTACCACCAAACGAGTCTTTCCCGGTTATGTTATTGTCAATATGGTGATGGACGATGATTCCTGGTATGTTGTACGTCATACCCCTGGTGTAACAGGGTTTGTGGGCAGCGGCACAAAACCGATCCCGCTGCAAACGGAAGAGATCCATAAGATTCTGCGCCAGATGGGATTGATGGACAGTAAGCCAAAGATCCTTGATATAGATATAGGAGAAAATGTTCGCGTCAACAGCGGCCCTTTTGCCAACTTTGAAGGAGTGGTCAAGGAATTGCTGCCTGACCGCGGTAAAGTAAGAGTAGCAATTTCTATGTTTGGCAGGGAAACACCTGTGGAACTGGATTATGAACAAATAGATAAATTATAGGAGGTGAAAATGTGGCCAAGAAAGTAATCGGCAAAGTATCATTACAAATACAAGCCGGTAAAGCTACGCCGGCGCCACCGGTTGGACCTGCTTTAGGACAACATGGTGTAAATATAATGGGCTTTTGTAAAGAATACAATGCAAGAACAGCGAATCAGACTGGATATATAGTTCCAGTAGAGATAACCGTTTATGCAGACAGATCATTTTCCTTTGAATTAAAGTCACCCCCGGCGTCCGACTTATTAAAGAAAGCAGCGAATGTGCCTAAAGGATCCGGGGAACCCAACAAGAAAAAAGTCGCTAAGATCCAACGGGCGAAACTGTTGGAAATCGCCGAAATCAAAAAAGATGACCTCAATGCAGCAGATATTGATGCAGCAGTGAGAATGGTCGAAGGCACAGCTCGCAGCATGGGCATTGAAGTCGTAGACTAATGGTTTTAAATATGTGGGAGGAAACATTCCGCCATAACCACGAGGAGGTATATTTTAATGAAAAGAAGCAAGGCATATAAGGGAGCAGCAACCAGAATCGACCGCACCAAACTGTATGATCCAGCGGAAGCACTGAGCCTTATTAAAGAAATTTCAACCGCCAAATTTGATGAAACAGTGGAAGTGCATGTTAAACTGGGCGTTGACCCGCGTCATGCAGACCAACAGGTAAGAGGTACGGTAAGCTTACCACACGGAACCGGTAAAACCAGAAAAGTACTGGTATTTGCCAAAGGTGAGAAAGTAAAGGAAGCAGAAGCTGCGGGAGCAGATATTGTCGGCGGAGAAGAACTGGTGGAAAAGATCCAGGGCGGTTGGTTCGATTTTGACATCGCTGTTGCTACCCCTGACATGATGGGCGTAGTCGGTAAGCTTGGTAAGATCTTGGGACCACGCGGATTAATGCCGAATCCGAAAGCCGGAACCGTAACCTTTGATATTGAAAGAACCATTAACGAATTAAAAGCAGGAAGAATTGAATATCGTGTGGATAAAAATTCCATCGTTCATGCACCGATTGGCAGGGTATCTTTTGATATTGAAAAATTGCAGGAAAATCTGAACGCTTTTGCCGGCGCTCTTATTAAAGCGAAACCGGCTGCTGCCAAAGGTACCTATATGAGGTCGGTCAGTGTATGCTCCACCATGAGCCCGGGAATCAGGATCAACCCACTTGTAATCATGGCAGCTAACAAGTAAAATAAGTAATTGTAAGCTAAAAAAGAAAATACTGACTGTAGAAAGCCGGTGGCCAAAGCCATAATGAACGACAGTTCGCCTGCCGAGGTTATTAATAATAATTTGCTTATAGCAAGTTTATGCCTCTGCAGGTTTCCTGCAGAGGTTTTTGGTTTAAGCCATCGTCACCAAGTTGATAAAAGGGGGTGAAACAATGCCCAATATAGAAGCGAAAAAGCAGGTTGTAAAAGAGACAGAACAAAGATTAAAAGATGCCAAATTGGTTATCTTTACTGATTATCGCGGTTTGACCGTAGCGGAAATGACTGATCTAAGGAACAGACTCAGAGTTCCTGGTGTGACCTACAAGGTTGTGACCAACACAATGACCGAATTTGCTTTGCAGAATACCGGTTATGGAGAATTGATCCCGCTTATTGAAGGCCCGAATGCAGTAGTGTTCAGCAATGAGGATCCCGTAGGTCCGGCCAAAACCGTTTTTGAGTTTATAGCCAAATATAAGAAACTGGAAGTAAAAGTCGGAATTCTTGAAGGTCAGATGGTTGGCGCGGATAAAATAAAGGCGCTGGCAGATCTGCCGCCGCGGGAAGTGCTGGTTGCTAAAGTTCTTGGCACCATGCAGGCACCGATCACCAGTTTTGTATATGTGCTTAACGCTAATCTATCAGGTTTAGCCAGAGTGCTGGATCAAATCAGAGAACAGAAGCAGGCCAGTTAAAAAAATATAATTTTGGGAGGTAATAAACATGAGTAAAGTACAGGAAGTAATTGAAATAGTAAAAGGATTGACCGTTTTGGAATTATCAGAGTTGGTAAAGGCTCTGGAAGAAGAATTTGGCGTAAGCGCTGCTGCCCCCGCAGCTGTAGCAGCACCGGCAGCAGGCGCTGCAGTGGCTGAAGCGGTTGAAGAACAGACCGAGTTTGATGTCATCCTCACCTCGGCTGGGGACAAGAAAATCAATGTTATCAAAGTTGTTCGTGAACTGACCGGTCTGGGACTGAAAGAAGCCAAAGCCCTGGTTGACGAAGCACCGAACCCGGTAAAAGAGAAAATCACCAAAGAAGAAGCTGCTGATATCAAAGCGAAACTCGAAGAAGCCGGCGCCAGTGTGGAAGTAAAATAGCAGGTTTCAACACGGAGACGGTTGCTGCACACAGTGCAGCTTAATAAGCAGAGGATTTCTAAAGTTCTGTATTTATTAAATACAGAACTTTTTTGTTGTTTTTATAGAATTTATGTTATAATCTTTATTTAGGTTTAAATTTCATCGAGGGGGGGATGATGATGATAACAAAGCGAACTGCGGGGGTGATGGTTCTGCTTTGGGCGGCAATTATTCTCTGCCCGCTATACGGGCAAGCTGGGAATAACAATGCTGTACAATGGGAAATAAAGGCGTATGATGATCACACGATCAAAGAAACCGTTACCATCAATAATAATGAAACAAACATCAATACATCCGCATGGGAAAAAAATGTAAACGGTGATAAAACGATTCTTACCAGGACAGTAGATGACTGGGCCGCCTATAATACATTAACTGACAAGCTGCCTGTTAAGGCGCAAACGAAAAACTTTTTCCTCTGGCATAAAACCACTCTGCTGGTAACAGCTGATGAAGCGCCTGCCGGAAGCATATTTTCCCAGCTCAAAGGTATGCAGGGGATTCGTATCGTTATTTCCATGCCTGGTTATATTTCCGCCTCCAGCGGTAACCGGGTCAATGAAATGTCAACTGTATGGGAAATGGATAGTATGGAAGCTTTGCCCGAAGGTGAAGTAATGTTGCAGGCCGTCACTTTTGAAGGATTTCTGATAGGAATCACCGGGTTTTTACTGGGACTGATCATTATAGGGATCGTATACATGCGGCGTATGAAGAAAGTCGAGCAATTAATGGAAGCAGAATACTCCCTGGAAAACATTGAACTTGAACAACTGCAGGACAAAGATAAAGACCAGGACGATAACAATGAAGAGAGCAGCTGGATTTAAGGCGGGTTAAAAAATTTATAAAATAAGCTAGATTTTTCCTTGACCCTCCTATAGTCTTGTGATAATATTAATAATTGCCATTATAGTGATAATGGCAGTGTTTTAGGCAAATGCGCTGGTAATGCGGAGTTTGTATATGAAAGCGAGGTTTGAGGTTAGGCCTTGCTTTTCACTCTTTTGCGAATATTTAAAAGGGGTGAACATTAAATTGGCTCACATCGAACAATATGGAAAAGTTCAAAGACTCAATTATTCCCGGATCAAAGAACCAATTGAATTGCCAAATCTGATTCAAATTCAATTAAGTTCCTACGAATGGTTTCTCGCCCAAGGACTGAGGGAAGCCTTGCAGGAAGTATTCCCGATCAGTGATTTTACTGAAAACCTGTCACTTGATTTCATCGATTACAGCCTGGGTACACCTAAGTATTCTGTTCTGGAATGCAAGGAACGTGACATGAGTTACCAGGCTCCCTTAAAATTGAAAGTCAGACTGACCGATAAAGAAAATGGGGAAATCAAAGAATCGGAAGTCTACATGGGTGACTTGCCTTTAATGACTGAAAACGGAACTTTCATCATCAATGGCGCAGAACGGGTGGTAGTCAGCCAGTTGGTCAAATCGCCCGGTGTCTACTTTAATGAACGTTTTGATGTAGCCGGTAAGAAATTGTTCGGGGCAACGGTTATTCCTAACCGGGGTGCCTGGTTTGAACTGGAAATGGATAGTGCCGGTTTAATTTATACCAGAATCGATAAAACTCGTAAAATCCCTGTAACAGTGCTATTAAGGTGTATCGCTTTTCCCACCAACGAGGATATCCTGGCCCTCTTTGATAACGATGAAACGATCCAAAAGACTCTGGAAAAGGATCCTACTTCCAATAAGAAAGAAGCTTTGATTGAGTTCTATAAAAGGCTTCGGCCAGGAGAATTAGCCACTGAAGATGCGGCGGAACAGCTGCTTAAAAATTTGTTTTTTGACCCGCGTCGTTATGACATGGCCCAGGTAGGAAGATATAAAGTAAATAAAAAACTGGGGCTGAAAATACCGCCGGAGATTCGTTATTTGACCATAGAGGATATTACTGCCACTATTTCCTACCTGTTGAAACTGATCAACGGAGAAGGCAAGACGGATGTCATTGACCATTTGGGCAACCGGAGACTGCGCTCAATCGGGGAACTGCTGCAAAATCAATTCCGTACCGGTTTGGTAAGAATGGAAAGAGTAGTAAGGGAAAGAATGAGTATTCACGACGTGGAAACCTTGACTCCTCAAGTATTGATCAATATCCGGCCTATCACTGCTGCAGTCAAGGAATTTTTTGGTAGTTCCCAGTTATCACAGTTTATGGACCAGACCAATCCCCTGGCAGAGCTTACCCATAAACGACGCTTAAGCGCACTGGGACCCGGCGGATTGACTCGCGAACGGGCAGGATTTCAGGTCCGCGACGTTCACCACTCTCATTATGGACGCATCTGTCCGATTGAAACACCAGAAGGTCCCAACATTGGTTTGATCGGTTCGCTGGCTACTTTTGGAAAAGTAAATGATTTTGGCTTCATTGAGACCCCCTACCGAAAGGTAGATACCAAAAACGGACGGGTTCTGGATGAAATTTATTATATGTCCGCGGATGAAGAGGACGAATACACAGTAGCACAGGCCAACTCGCTGTTAGATGAGAATGGCTATTTTGTCAATGATCTGGTGGAGGCTCGTTACGCTGAGGAAATCAAAGAAGTCAGTATCCATGAGGCGGAATTCATGGATGTATCACCCAAGCAGGTCTTTAGTGTGGCTACTTCCCTGATCCCGTTTCTGGAAAACGATGATGCCAACCGGGCACTGATGGGAGCTAATATGCAAAGACAGGCAGTCCCGCTTATCAAAACCAATGCACCGATTGTTGGAACCGGTTTGGAATATAAAGCGGCCAAGGATTCCGGAGCGGTAGTGGTAAACAAAAGAGCAGGTACAGTAAGCAAGGTCAGTGCATCCAAGATCGTGATCACAACCGATGAAGGAGAAGAAGATGAGTATCCTTTGTTGAAATTTATCCGTTCCAACCAGGGGACTTGTTATAATCAGCGGCCCATCGTAAGAAGAGGGGAAAGGGTGGAAGCAGATACCATCATCGCTGACGGGCCCAGTACCGATAATGGAGAACTGGCGTTAGGCCGAAACGTACTGGTCGCTTTTATGCCCTGGGAAGGATATAACTATGAGGATGCCATATTGATATCTGAACGATTGGTAAAAGAAGATGTCTTTACCTCTATCCATATAGAAGAATACGAATGTGAAGCCCGTGATACCAAGTTGGGGCCGGAGGAAATAACCCGTGATATTCCCAATGTATCTGAGGATATGCTCAAAAACCTCGATGATCAAGGCGTGATCCGTGTTGGAGCCGAGGTGAGGCCGGATGATATTTTAGTGGGAAAAGTGACCCCGAAAGGTGAAACAGAACTGACTCCGGAAGAGAGACTGCTGCGGGCAATATTCGGCGAAAAAGCCCGGGAGGTAAGGGATTCTTCCTTGAGAGTTCCTCATGGAGAAGCAGGGAAAATCGTTGCGGTAAAACGCTTTTCCCGGGAAAACGGAGATGAACTGCCGCCAGGAGTGAACCAACTGGTACGGGTTTATATCGCCCAAAAGCGGAAAATCTCAGAAGGCGATAAAATGGCTGGACGGCATGGTAATAAAGGGGTTATTTCACGTATTCTGCCGGAAGAAGATATGCCATTTTTAGAAGACGGTACCCCGGTACAGATCGTACTTAATCCTTTGGGGGTTCCTTCCCGAATGAATATTGGACAGATCCTGGAATGCCACATGGGATGGGCGGCAAAAACGCTGGGTATAAATATTGCCACTCCAGTTTTTGACGGTGCCAGTGAAGAAGACGTATTTGAGAAAATACGGGAAGCTGCTGAAAGTCCGGCCGGAAAAGCAATCGGACTGGGATTAAACGGCAAGACCAGATTATACGATGGACGTACCGGTGAGTTATTTGATCACGAAGTAACGGTAGGTTATGTATATATGTTGAAGCTGGCACATCTGGTTGACGATAAAATACATGCCCGTTCAATTGGACCTTATTCACTGGTTACCCAACAGCCCTTGGGAGGAAAAGCCCAATTCGGCGGCCAGCGTTTTGGAGAAATGGAAGTATGGGCACTGGAAGCATACGGAGCTTCTTATACATTGCAGGAAATTTTAACGGTTAAATCAGATGACGTAGTGGGCCGTTTAAAAACCTATGAATCCATTGTCAAAGGTGAAAACATTCCTGAGCCTGGAGTACCGGAAGGTTTTAAAGTACTGATCAAAGAACTGCAGAGTCTGGCTTTAAATGTTCGTGTCCTGTCCGATGAAGAAAAAGAGGTTATCATCAAAGACATTGATTACGACATCAATGAACGGGAGAAAGCCAGAGAACTGGGGTTGGAATTACCAGCCACAGCCCTTGGCAATACCAGCATCAGCCATGATGATATCGAAGAAGATGAGGAGCAGGATGAATTGGACGACTATGACATAGACGCTGATATAGATATTGATGAACTGGATGATGAAATTGGCAGTGAAGAGCATGAAGATTAATGAATCAATGTCACTAAGCGAGAAAATTCTTCTGGAAGGGAGAGACTGATTTGTTAGATGTCAACAACTTTGACCGGATCAAAATATCCCTTGCTTCTCCGGAGCAAATAAGATCATGGAGCAGCGGTGAGGTTAAGAAACCTGAAACCATAAACTATCGAACCTTAAGACCTGAAAAAGAAGGACTGTTCTGTGAAAAAATTTTTGGCCCTGTAAAAGACTGGGAATGCCATTGCGGTAAATATAAAAGAGTGCGCCACAGAGGAATCGTTTGTGACCGCTGTGGGGTAGAAGTCACCACCTCCAAAGTGAGACGGGAAAGAATGGGGCATATTGAATTGGCAGCTCCGGTCTGCCATATATGGTATCTCAAAGGTATACCCAGCAGAATGGGCTTGCTGCTGGACATGTCTCCTAAAGTCCTGGAAAAGGTGATCTATTTTGTGAATTATATCGTCCTGGATCAAGGCGACACACCATTATTGAAAAAACAATTGTTGAATGAAAGGGAATACCGGGAAAGCCGGGAAAGATACGGGGATAGTTTTTATGCCGGTATTGGTGCTGAAGCGGTTAAAGTATTATTACAGGAAACCGATCTGGAAACAATGTCGGCTGAGTTAAAAGAGGAAATTGCTACAACTACCGGGCAAAGGAAAAGCCGCGCCATCAAACGGCTGGAAGTGGTGGAATCATTCCGGTTATCCAATAATGACCCCGAATGGATCATTCTGGATGTGCTGCCGGTCATCCCTCCAGAATTGAGACCTATGGTACAGCTGGATGGAGGTCGTTTTGCCACCTCTGATCTGAATGACTTGTACCGCCGGGTGATCAACCGCAACAACCGTCTGAAGAGACTGCTGGATCTGGGGGCACCGGATATCATAGTCCGTAATGAAAAAAGAATGCTGCAGGAAGCAGTGGATGCCCTGGTTGATAACGGCCGCCGCGGCAGGCCGGTCACCGGGCCTGGAAACCGGCCCCTCAAATCTTTGAGTGATATGTTAAAAGGAAAACAAGGCCGGTTCAGACAGAACCTTTTGGGAAAAAGGGTTGACTACTCCGGACGTTCCGTCATTGTGGTAGGACCAAATCTAAAGATGCATCAGTGCGGCTTACCCAAGGAAATGGCCCTGGAGTTGTTTAAACCTTTTGTAATGAAGAAGCTGGTAGACCGGGCTATTGCCTCCAACATAAAAAGTGCCAAGAAAATGGTTGAAAGAGGCCGGGAAGAAGTATGGGACATTTTAGAAGATGTCATCAAGGAACATCCGGTTCTGTTAAATCGTGCCCCTACCCTTCACAGACTGGGGATCCAAAGTTTCGAACCGATTCTGGTAGAAGGAAGAGCCCTGCAGCTTCATCCTCTGGTTTGTACCGCATATAATGCTGACTTCGATGGTGACCAGATGGCAGTGCATGTTCCGCTGTCCGCGGAAGCCCAGGCAGAATGCCGGTTACTCATGCTGGCCAGTAACAATATATTGAATCCCAAGGATGGAAAACCGGTGGTCACCCCTACACAGGACATGGTTATCGGCATATATTATTTAAGTTACATGAGTAAGGCAGAATGGGAAAAAGATGAAAAATTGTGCAAGACTTTTGCAACACCGGAAGAGGCAGAAATGGCTTATGAGCACAAAGTAATCAGTCTGCATGAGAAGATCAGAGTAAGAATGCTGGTGCCTGATCCTGCGATTAAACCGGAAGAGAATAAGCCCCGCTTGTTTTCTACCTCGGTGGGAAGGATCATTTTGAATGAAATGATTCCCGACAGCCTGGGTTATTATAATGAAGTGATCGACAAAAAGAAATTAGGCTCCATCGTTTATGAAGCTTACCGGCTTGAAGGAAATGCCCGCACAGCTGAAATGCTGGACGGTATTAAAATGCTGGGGTTCAAGTACAGCACCCGGGCCGGGATCACCGTGGGCGTCACCGATTTCCAGACACCCGAAGCCAAAGCAGCGATATTGGCTGAAGCTGATAAGATCGTTGACAGCATCCATGATGATTTCCAGATGGGAATGATCACGGAAGACGAAAGACATGCACAGGTCATCGAAATATGGAACCAGGCCACCGATGACGTGACCGATGCTTTGAAGAAGACACTGCAGGAAGATAATCCGGTTTACATGATGGCTATTTCCGGAGCCCGCGGTAATTTCCAGCAAATCAGACAGTTAGCTGGTATGCGCGGACTCATGGCAGATCCATCCGGTAAAATCATCGACTTGCCTATTAAAGCAAATTTCCGGGAAGGCCTGACAGTACTGGAATACTTTATATCCACTCATGGAGCACGTAAAGGTTTGGCTGATACAGCTTTAAGAACCGCAGACTCTGGTTATCTTACCCGCCGTCTGGTGGATGTATCCCAGGATGTTATTGTACGGGAAGATGATTGTGAATCAGCCGAAGGTATCTGGGTCTCGAAAATCACGGAAGGATCCCAGCTGATTGAGCCGCTCAACCAGAGGATCATTGGCCGTGTATCAGTTGATGCCATTTATCATCCGGAAACAGGAGAATTATTGGTGGATGAAAACCAGTTAATCGATGATGAAGTAGGTTTTGCCATTGAAAAGGCTGGCATCACCAGTGTAAAGATCAGATCTGTATTAACCTGCAAGACACGCCATGGGGTATGCAAAAAATGCTACGGGCGCAACCTTGCCACCGGTTATGATGTGGAGATAGGTGAAGCAGTAGGTATATTAGCTGCGCAGTCAATCGGTGAGCCCGGAACACAGCTGACCATGCGTACATTCCATACCGGCGGTGTCGCTGGAGATGATATTACCATCGGTTTGCCCAGGGTCGAGGAATTGTTTGAAGTCAGAAAACCGAAAGGACAGGCGGTTGTCACCGAAGTTAACGGGAAAGTCCGTTTCGGCGAAAATAAAGGACGCCGGGAGGTAGAAATATTAGGTGAGAACGGTGAAGTATTAGGATCCTATATTGTCAACTACGGCTCCCGATTGAAAGTTAGCGAAGGCGATGAGATCGAAATCGGGGATGCTCTGACGGAAGGGCCGTTAAATCCCCATGATATATTGAAAACCAAGGGCCTGCAGGATGTGCAGAGATATCTGCTGCAGGAAGTTCAGAAGGTATATAGGTCCCAGGGCGTTGACATCAGCGACAAGCATATTGAGATCATGATCCGCCAGATGTTGAAGCGCGTGAGAATAGAGGATTCCGGAAATACTTCATTGCTGCCGGGTGCTTTTATTGACATCGCCAGCTTTGAAGAAGAAAATGCCCGGATTATTGAAGAAGGCGGGCTGCCCGCAGTCTGTTCTCCGATGCTGCTGGGGATCACCAAAGCATCACTGAATACGGATTCTTTCCTTTCTGCGGCCTCGTTCCAGGAAACGACCAAAGTTCTGACTGAAGCTGCCATAAAAGGGAAAGTAGACAACCTAATCGGCTTAAAAGAAAACGTAATCATTGGCAAGCTGATTCCAGCCGGCACCGGCTACTCATTGTACCGCGGCACATCATATGAATTGCTGGGAGAAGAAATCGCCGTTACAGAGTGAAATCAGTCGGAAGTGTAAAATATTTGACTTTGGGACTTACTTGGTGCTACAATATATTGCGTCGCGGCAAATAGCTCCCAAAGCCGGTTATTTTATTTATCCGGAGGAGGTTATAATTTTTGGCGCTTAGTGAGTTAAAAAATGCAGCCATGGTTATAGGTACCAGACAGGTTGTTAAGCATCTGAACAAAAATCAGATAAAGAAAGTATTTATTGCTGAAGATGCAGAATCGCATGTGATCGAACCTGTTAAACAATTATGCCGCCAAATGCAAATTGAGGTTGAAATGGTTGAGAATATGGAAGTACTGGGCAGAGCAGTAGGCATTGAAGTGGGGTCTGCTACAGTTGCTTTATTAAATGATTAGACGGGGAAGGAGGTGCAGGAATGCCGACAATCAATCAACTAGTCAGAAAAGGACGCGAAAAAGGCGTTAAAAAATCAACCGCACCAGCGCTGAAAAGCTGTCCACAAAAAAGAGGTGTATGTACCAGAGTATACACTACAACCCCCAAAAAACCTAACTCAGCATTACGTAAGATTGCCAGGGTCAGATTAACCAATGGTATTGAGGTAACCGCATATATTCCTGGTATTGGCCATAACCTTCAGGAGCACTCCGTAGTTCTTATAAAGGGCGGCAGAGTCAAGGACTTGCCAGGTGTCAGATATCATATTATCAGGGGAACGCTCGATGCAGCAGGTGTACAAAATCGTAACCAGGGCAGATCCAAATATGGGACCAAGAGACCCAAGAAGAAATAGGAGGGAGGCACAATATGCCTAGAAAAGGGCCCGTACCCAAGCGGGATGTTTTGCCGGATCCCGTTTATAACAGCAAAATATTTACCAAACTGGTCAATCAGATCATGTGGGATGGCAAAAAGAGCATTGCTGAAAGTATTTGCTATGGAGCATTTGAAATCGTCGAAAAAAAGACGGGCAAAGATGCTCTGGAAGTATTTGAAGAAGCAATGAAAAACATAACGCCCATCGTGGAAGTCAGAGCCAGGCGTGTTGGCGGGGCCAACTACCAGGTACCGGTCGAAGTAAGAGCGGACAGAAGACAAACCCTGGCCATCAGATGGCTGGTCACCTATGCCCGTAAACGCGGAGAAAAGACGATGGAACAGCGTTTAGCAGGGGAAATCGTTGATGCATTTAACAGTACCGGCGGGGCAGTCAAGAAAAGAGAAGATACGCATAAAATGGCCGAGGCCAATAAAGCATTTGCTCACTACCGCTGGTAAAATACAGGGAGTAGAAAAATGGCCTCAAAATCAGGTTTAGATGCCATCAGAAATATAGGGATCATGGCTCATATTGATGCTGGCAAAACCACCACTACGGAAAGAATTTTATTCTATTCCGGCCGGGTTCACAAAATCGGTGAAGTCGACAAAGGTACTGCCACCATGGACTGGATGAGCCAGGAGCAGGAAAGAGGTATAACCATTACCTCGGCGGCTACTGCATGTAAATGGAACGATGTTATTATTAATATTATCGATACGCCAGGGCATGTGGACTTTACAGTTGAAGTAGAACGGTCACTTAGAGTACTTGATGGGGCCATCGGCATCTTTTGTGCCGTAGCCGGGGTACAGCCTCAGTCAGAAACAGTATGGCGGCAGGCAGACCGGTACAACGTGCCACGTATTGCATATATCAATAAAATGGATCGCATCGGCGCTGAATTTTTCGCCGCCGTTAAGATGATCGAAGAAAAACTGGGGGCCAATCCGGTTCCAATCCAATTACCGATTGGGAAAGAAGATTCTTTTGAAGGTGTACTCGATCTGATCGCCAGAAAGGCCTATGTATATACTGACGATAAAGGCGAACACTACAACATCAGGGATCTGACTGATGACGAAGCCAATGACGTACAGCGGCACCGAAATGTGATGCTGGAAAAACTGGCTGAATTTGATGATAATATACTGGAGAAATATCTGGAAGGTCTGGATATTTCCGAGGAAGAGATCAATCGTTCTTTGAGAATTTCAACTATTGCAAATCAATTGGTACCCGTACTTTGCGGTTCATCCTTCAAGAACAAAGGAGTGCAAATGCTTTTGGAGGCAGTGGTCAACTATCTGCCGTCACCGCTTGATATGCCGCCCGTCAAAGGCGCTCATCCCCAAACCGGAGAGATCCTGGAGAGGCATCCGGATATCGATGAACCTTTTTGTGCGCTGGCATTTAAAGTAGCAGTTGACTCCTATGTTGGCAAGCTGACTTATTTCAGAATTTATTCCGGGAATCTGAAGACCGGAGCCTATGTTATCAACCCCGGCAAGGCCAGGCGGGAGAGAATAACCAAAATTCTCAGAATGCATGCCAATCACCGGGAAGAGATCGAGGAAGCCCGGGCCGGCGATATCGTAGCCGGGGTCGGATTAAAGGATACTGTAACAGGAGATACCCTGTGTACTGAAAAACATGAGATCCTTTTGGAGTCGATCAATTTTCCGGAACCAGTCATTGATGTCGCCATCGAACCAAAAACCAAAGCGGATCAGGATAAGATTGGCGAAAGTCTGAAAAAGCTTGCTGAAGAGGATCCTACTTTCAGGGCCAAGATGGATGAAGAAAGCGGACAGACAATTATTTCAGGCATGGGTGAACTGCACCTGGAAATCATTGTCGACCGTCTGTTAAGAGAATTTAAGGTAAATGCCAATGTAGGTAAACCACAAGTTTCATATAAAGAGACGATCAAGAAACGATCCCGTGCAGAATATCAATTCGAAAAACAAACCGGAGGACGGGGTCAATTCGGACACGTAGTTCTGGAATTACATCCGGCAGGAGAAGGCCAGGGCAAACGTTTTACTGATAGATCAGCCCCGGAGCAGATACCCAAAGAGTTTGTTCCGGCCGTCGAGATCGGCGTCATGGAATCATTGCAGGCCGGTATATTAGCCGGCTATCCGGTAGATGACTTGGAAGTAGATCTCATCGGAGGCTCTTATCACGAAGTTGACTCCAGTGAACTGGCTTATAAGATTGCTGCCGCTATGGCTATAAAAGAAGCGCTGCAGAATGCCGAAACAGTTTTACTGGAACCGGTAATGGATATCGAAATTATCTGTCCGGAAGAATATGTCGGTGATGTTATATCCGACCTGAATGCCAGACGAGGAAGAGTGTTCAGTCTGGAAGAAAACCGCGAAAGTAAATTGGTAAAAGGAAGTGTACCCTTGGCAGAGACCTTTGGGTACGCCACCAGTCTGAGGTCATTAACGCAGGGACGGGCCAGCTTCTCCATGTTATTAAAAAACTATGCAGAGGTACCTGAATCCAAAAGTAAAGAAATTATTGCCCGCAGATATGGTCTGCCAGTTTAAAAATTTAAAAATTTTTTAAAGGAAAGGTGAGAAGGAAAAATGGCAAAGGCTAAATACGAGAGGACGAAACCTCATCTTAACATTGGAACGATAGGACACGTAGACCATGGGAAGACGACCTTAACGGCAGCGATCACCCTGGTATTATCGAAAGTAGGAGGAGCAGTAGCCACATCCTATGATTCGATTGACAAAGCGCCGGAAGAAAGGGAAAGAGGAATCACCATCAACACCTCCCATGTAGAATACCAGACCGAGACCAGGCATTACGCCCATGTAGACTGCCCGGGACACGCAGACTACATAAAGAATATGATCACCGGAGCAGCGCAGATGGACGGATCAATTCTGGTAGTATCAGCAGCCGACGGACCGATGCCGCAGACAAGAGAACACATCCTGCTGTCAAGACAGGTAGGAGTACCATATATGGTAGTATTCATGAACAAGGTAGACATGGTAGATGACGAAGAACTATTAGAACTGGTAGAGATGGAAATCAGAGAACTGTTAAGCACCTACGAATTTCCGGGAGATGACGTTCCGGTGATCCAGGGATCCGCCTTAAAAGCATTGGAATGCGGATGCGGAAGCAGAGACTGCGAATGGTGCAAGCGCATATGGGAACTGATGGACGCCGTAGACAGCTACATTCCGTTGCCGGAGAGAGCCAGTGACAAGCCGTTCCTAATGCCGATCGAAGACGTATTCACCATAACGGGAAGAGGAACAGTAACCACCGGGAGAGTAGAAAGAGGGCAGATCAAAGTAGGCGACGAAGTAGAAATCGTAGGGATGAGAGAAGCCATCAGAAAGACAGTATGTACAGGCGTAGAGATGTTCCGCAAACTGCTTGACTATGCCGAGACCGGAGACAACATCGGAACGCTGTTAAGAGGAGTAGACCGGAAAGAAGTAGAAAGAGGAATGGTACTGGCGAAACCCGGAAGTATCAAACCGCTGACCAAATTTGACGGAGAAGTATACGTACTGACGAAAGAAGAAGGCGGAAGACACACCCCATTCTTTGGAGGATACAGACCACAGTTTTATTTCAGGACCACAGATGTGACTGGCATACTGCAGCTGCCTGAAGGAGTAGAGATGGTAATGCCGGGTGACAACATCACCATGTCCATCGAGCTGATCACCCCGATCGCATTGGAAGAAGGACTGAGATTTGCGATCCGTGAAGGTGGAAGAACAGTAGGTTCAGGAGTTGTTACCAAAACCTATGCGTAATTAGGATTTAAGTAGCGAAGGACAATGGTTCTTCGCTACTTCCCCGAACGCCTGGCAGCGTGTAATTACTAACCATTCTAAGGAGGTTACTTAAAGAGTGAATGGCCAACAAAAAGTTAGAATCAGATTAAAGGCATTCGACCACAAACTGTTAGATCAGTCTTCCCAGAAGATCGTCGAAACTGCCCGTAAGAATGGTGCCAATGTTTCCGGCCCCATACCCTTGCCAACGCAAAAGAACATTTATACCATTTTGCGTTCGCCTCATGTTAATAAGGATTCCCGGGAGCAGTTCGAGATGAGGACACATAAGAGACTCATTGATATTTTAGATCCCAATCCAAAAACTATAGATGCTCTCATGCACCTGGATCTGCCTTCCGGAGTAGATATTGAGATAAAACTGTAGTGAAAGAACCGGTGCTCAAGGACGAGTGGGACAATAAGTCTGCGGGCGGCAAATACCGGGTTAAAGAAGTGATGTTGGAATCCCGCTTCCAACCAATCGCAGAGAAAATCACAGCAGGGAGGTATTATTCAATTGGCAAATTTACAAAAGGCCATATTGGGTACCAAAATTGGTATGACCCAAATTTTTAATGAACAGGGCAAAGCGATCCCTGTAACAGTTGTTGAAGCCGGACCATGTGTTGTCCTGCAGAAGAAAGATACCGTAAATGATGGTTATAATGCCATACAGGTAGGTTTCTCCAGTATTAAGGAAAAAAACGTCAACCAGCCATTAAAAGGACACTTTAAAAAAGCGAATGTTAAGCCGCTGCGCTTCATTAAAGAGTTTCGCCTGGAAAACAGCGAGCAGTTCAATGTGGGCCAGGAAATCAAAGCGGAAATATTCCAAGCCGGTGACATCGTTGACGTGGTAGGAACATCCAAAGGTAAAGGATTTGCCGGCGGGGTTAAAAGACATAATTTTGCCCGTGGTTCTATGGGGCATGGTTCAAAATATCATCGCCGTCCTGGTTCTCTGGGAGCTAAAGGACCAGCCCGGGTTTTCAAAGGCAGAAAAATGCCAGGCAGACTTGGCGGGGATCAAGTCACTGTACAGAGTCTGTCAGTAGTCAAAGTTTATCCGGAAAGAAATCTGATCCTTATTAAAGGAGCTATCCCAGGGCCCAAAAGAGGTCTGGTCATCATAAAGAATTCTGTCAAGGCATAGCCTGGCGAAGGAGGTAAAGAAATGCCTAAAGTTGCGTTGTATGATATGAACGGGGCCCAAATCGGCGAAGTTGAGTTAAGTGACGAAGTATTCGGCATTGAACCGAATCAAGCCGTTTTATATGACTTTGTTAAAATGCAGCTGGCTAACAAAAGGGTGGGCACATCATCCACCAAAACCCGCGCGGAAGTAAGGGGCGGCGGGAAAAAACCCTGGAGACAAAAAGGGACGGGGCGTGCCCGTGTAGGCAGCACCCGTAACCCGGTATGGACCAAGGGCGGTATTGCTTTTGGGCCGAAACCGAGGGATTATTCCTATAAGCTTCCCCGCAAAGTAAGAAGATTAGCAATGAAGTCAGCCCTGTCCAGTAAAGTATTGGATAACAATTTGATCCTCATCAATGAATTAACCTTTGAGGAACCCAAAACCAAACTTATGGTTCAGGTTTTGGAAAAACTGAATGCCGCCCAAAAAACTTTGGTGGTAACTGCAGACAGTGATGTTAATGTAACCAAATCTGCCAACAACATTCCGGGAGTGAAACTACTAAAAGCGGATTTTATCAATGTTTATGACTTATTAAACTATGAAACGCTGCTGATAACCCGTGATGCAGTTGCCAGGGTAGAGGAGGTATTTGCTTAAGATGAAGGATTACAGAGATATAATCATTAAGCCGGTAGTAACGGAAAAATCAATGGATCTGTTAGCCGATAACAAATACACCTTTATTGTGGACAGAAAGGCTAATAAAACTGAAATTAAAAACGCGATCCAAAATATTTTTGATGTCAAAGTTGAGAAAATCTACACCATGAATGTTAAGGGTAAGCCGAAACGCCTAGGCCGGTTCGAAGGAAGAACCTCCGATCGCAAAAAAGCGATCGTAACACTGAAGCCCGGGCAGAAGATCAGACTCTTTGATACTGTTTAACCAGGGTTTCGGTAATTAAGGAGGGAAAATAGTAGTGGCTATTAAAAATTTCAGGCCTATAACACCAAGCAGAAGGCAAATGACCATCATGACCTTCGAAGAAATAACCAAAACAGAGCCGGAGAAAAGTTTGACCGAACCGTTAAAACGTAAGGCCGGACGTAACGCTCAGGGCCGTCTGACTGTCAGACACCGGGGCGGCGGACACAAACGATTATACCGGATCATCGATTTCAAGAGAAACAAAGATGATATACCTGCGAAAGTAGCAGCCATCGAGTATGACCCTAACCGGTCTGCATATATTGCGCTTTTGCATTATGCTGACGGGCATAAGTCATACATTATTGCACCCCAGAACCTGAAAGTCGGTGACACCATCGTCTCAGGATCAAAAGCTGATATAAAGGTTGGCAATACCTTAGCCCTGGAAGATATTCCGGTAGGCTCATTGATTCATAATATTGAGCTGAGACCTGGAAAAGGCGGCCAGATGGTTCGCTCCGCCGGAGCGGTAGCCCAATTGATGGCGAAAGAAGGAAACTATGCTCATGTCAGACTGCCCTCCGGGGAAGTCAGACTGGTATTTGTAAAATGCCGCGCTACCATCGGCCAGGTAGGAAATCTGGAATATGAAAACCAGAATAACGGCAAGGCTGGAAAAAGCCGCTGGTTAGGAATCAGACCCACTGTCAGAGGTTCAGTCATGAATCCCACTGATCACCCCCATGGCGGTGGTGAAGGACGTGCACCTGTGGGACGCAAGTATCCCGTTTCACCTTGGGGCAAAATTGCAATCGGCGGTAAAACCCGTAAGAAAAAGCCATCTGATAATATGATAGTCAGGAAACGGAAGTAAAGGGGGTTTTTAAGTGGGCAGATCATTAAAAAAAGGACCTTATTGCGAAGAGAAATTGCTGAAAAAGGTTGAAGATATGAATCAATCCGGGAATAAAAAAGTCATCAAAACCTGGTCCAGAAGGTCAACCATCTTTCCGCAGATGATAGGACATACACTGGCAGTACATGATGGACGCAAACACATTCCAATTTATATTACGGAAGACATGGTTGGTATGAAACTGGGAGAGTTTGCCCCTACCAGAACCTATCGCGGACATGCCGGAAAATCTGAAAAAGCCAGCAGAGCAAGATAAAGAAAGGAGGACGCAGTAAAATGGAATCAAGAGCAGTCGCTCGCTATCTTAGGGTATCTCCTTTAAAAGCTCGTCAGGTAGCTGACTTGGTCAGAGGGAAAAGTGTTGCGGAAGCAACGGGTATTTTAAAATATACCAATAAGAAATCCGCGCCCCTGATCGGTAAAGTATTAAAATCAGCAGTAGCCAACGCTGAGCATAATTATGATATGGATTCAGACGATTTATATATATCAGCTATATTTATTGATGAAGGGCCGACCATGAAAAGAATGAAGCCCAGAGCTTATGGCAGAGCAGATGTGAAACGGGTCAGAATGAGTCATATTACCGTTGTGCTCCGGGAAAGGGAGGTAAAATAGTGGGTCAAAAGGTTCATCCAAAAGGATTTAGAATCGGCGTCATCAGAGATTGGGATTCCAACTGGTATGCTGACAGGGATTACACCCAACTTCTCCATGAAGATTATAAAGTAAGAAAATATGTCAAAGAACATTTCTTTACCGCCGGTATCTCCAAAGTTGAGATACACCGTACCGGTAACCGGGTAAGAGTGACCATCCATACTGCCAAGCCGGGCATTATCATTGGCCGCGGCGGTCTGGAAGTTGAATCACTAAAAAATGAACTGACCAAAATGACCGGTAAAAACATTAATATCACCATCCAGGAAATAAAAAAACCGGAACTGGATGCCCAGATCGTTGCTGAGAACGTTGCCCAACAGCTGGAGAAGAGGATTTCTTTCCGCAGAGCGATGAAACAGACTGTAGGCCGCACCATGAGAGTCGGCGGAGTGGGTATAAAAATTGCCATATCCGGAAGACTGGGCGGAGCAGAGATTGCCCGTACCGAGTGGTATTCAGAAGGAAAAGTTCCGCTGCACACTTTACGGGCGGATATTGATTACGGATTTGCTGAAGCAAATACAACCTATGGAAAAATAGGGATCAAGGTTTGGGTCAACCGCGGTGAAATATTGCCGGAAGCCAAACGCAGACCAATACAGAAACCAGTGGAGGAGGCAGATAAATAATGCTTACCCCAAAAAGAATTAAGCATAGAAAACAACATCGTCCCGGCCTTAGCGGCAAGGCCAACAAAGGCAATACCTTAAGCTACGGAGATTATGGTTTGCAGGCACTGGATGCCGCCTGGATCACCAACCGGCAGATCGAGGCCGCCAGAATAGCGATCAACCGTCACGTAAAAAGAGGCGGGAAATTATGGATCAAGATTTTCCCCGACCGGCCGCTGACGGTGAAACCTGCTGAGACCCGTATGGGTAAAGGAAAAGGTTCCCCTGAGTACTGGATAGCAGTCGTTAAGCCCGGCAGGATTATGTTTGAACTGTCAGGTGTAACCGAAGAAGTTGCCCGGGAAGCGATGAGGCTTGCAGCCCACAAGCTCCCGATCAAATGCAAGTTCGTAAAAAGAGAAGAAATGGGTGGTGAGGTTAGTGAAAGCTAATAAAATACGGGAACTAACCGACGAAGAATTGAATAAAAAAGTCTCCGATTACAAAGAAGAATTATTTAATCTTCGTTTCCAAATGGCTACAGGTCAGTTGGATAATCCGATGAGAATAAGAGACGTAAGAAAAAACATTGCCAGATGCAAGACGATTCTCAGACAGAGGGAACTGGCCAGCAAGTAATTTAAAGGAGGTCTAAGGGTGACTGATAACCAAAAAGACAGAAAAGTGATGACCGGTATAGTTACCAGTGACAAAATGGACAAAACCATTACGGTCAGTGTTGAAACTATAAAGCAGCATCCTCTCTATAAAAAGACCATAAAAACCAGCAAGAAATACAAAAGCCATGATGAAGCCAACGAAGCCAAAGTCGGTGATCTGGTTAAGATCATGGAAACCCGCCCCTTGAGCAAAGACAAGAGATGGCGGCTGGTAGAAATCGTTCGCAAGGCCAAGACTTTAGAGTAAGCCTGAATATTGAAGGGAGGTTTACAGTGTGATTCAACAGGAAACATTGCTGCAGGTTGGCGACAATACTGGCGCGAAAAAAGTACTCTGTATCAAAGTAATGGGCGGGTCGACCAGACGTTATGCCACCGTTGGTGATATAATCATTGCCTCAGTGAAAGAAGCTTCTCCCGGAGGAGTGGTTAAAAAAGGCGATGTAGTAAAAGCTGTGGTAGTAAGGACCAAAAAAGAAATCAGACGTCCCGATGGTTCATATATAGCTTTTTCAGAGAACGCAGCTGTTATTATTGATGATAACAATAATCCTAAAGGAACGCGTATATTTGGACCTGTAGCCAGGGAACTGCGGGACAGGAATTTTATGAAAATAATTTCCCTTGCCCCTGAAGTCATTTAGTTGATGGAGGTGTAATCAATGCAAATCAAAAAGGGCGACACCGTAAAGGTGGTAGCAGGCAAGGATGCTGGAAAAACCGGCAAGGTTTTAAGGGTAATCCCGGATGCTAACAGACTGGTGGTAGAAGGTGTCAACCGGGTGAAAAAACATCAAAAACCGAACCGGGCCATCCCTCAGGGTGGCATCCAGAAGATAGAGTCACCGCTGGATAGTTCCAATGTTATGCTCTTGTGTTCCAAATGCAAGAAGCCAACCCGGATCGGCCACAAAATACTGGGCAGTGATGAAAAAGTAAGAGTATGCAAAAAATGCGGAGAAATATTAGACTAAAACTCCAGGAAGGGAGGCTAGCTATTTAATGGCTAGGTTATATGAATTATATAAACAGGAAATAGTACCTAAGCTGATGGACAGATTCCAGTATAAGAATATTAATGAAGTCCCGGTTGTGGAGCGCGTTGTACTTAATATCGGCGTAGGGGAAGCAATTCAGAACCCAAAGTCTTTGGATGGAGCAGTCAATGACTTAAGAGCTATCTCCGGGCAGAAGCCGGTCATTACCAAAGCCAGAAGATCGATCGCCGGTTTTAAACTGCGTGCCGGAATGCCGATTGGCTGTAAAGTTACCCTGCGGGGTGAACGGATGTACGATTTCCTTGATCGGCTGATGAACCTGGCGCTGCCAAGGGTACGTGACTTCAGAGGAGTTTCTCCGCAGGCTTTTGACGGACGCGGCAATTTCTCGCTGGGGATCAAGGAACAAACCATTTTTCCGGAGATCGAGTACGACAAAATGGATAAGATCCGTGGCATGGAAGTCGTTATCGTCACCACAGCCAAGACTGACGAAGAAGCCAGAGAGTTATTAAGAAGTATGGGAATGCCATTCAGATAGGAGGTAAATGATTAATGGCCAAGAAAGCGTTGATTGTTAAACAACAACGTACAGCCAAATTTCAAGTTCGTGGATACAACAGATGTAAAATCTGCGGCAGACCTCGGGCCTATATGCGCAAGTTTGGCATGTGCAGAGTATGTTTCAGGGAACTGGCCCACAAAGGTGAAATTCCCGGAGTGACCAAAGCCAGTTGGTAGTTTGTATATGAAGGAGGTATAAACATGGTCATGACTGATCCCATTGCCGACTTTCTGACCAGGATCAGAAACGGAAACATGGTCATGCATGAAACCGTTGAAGTCCCCAGTTCGAAAATCAAAGTTTCTTTAGCGGAGATCATGAAGGACGAAGGGTACATCAAGGATTACGAATATATAGAAGATGGCAAGCAGGGTATTATAAGGATTTACCTGAAGTACGGCCCCAATCGGGAAAGAGTGATCAGCGGTCTCAAACGGATCAGCAAACCCGGCTTAAGGGTTAATGTACAAAAAGACGAGATTCCCAAGGTCCTGGGAGGATTAGGGACAGCAGTTATTTCGACTTCCCGGGGCGTTATGACCGATAAAAAGGCCCGTAAAGAGGGTATCGGCGGGGAAGTAATATGCTATATCTGGTAGCTGAAGGAGGGAAATGAAGTGTCAAGAATTGGTAGAAAACCTATCAGTCTACCCAAAGATGTGGAGTTTAAAATGGAAGGCAATGTGGTAACGATTAAAGGTGCCAAAGGCAGCTTGACTCAGGAGATTCCGTCTGACATTACCGTGGAACTGGAAGATGGACAACTGATGGTAAGCAGACCTTCTGACAACAAACAACACCGTGCATTCCATGGCCTCAGCCGTGCCTTGATTGCCAATATGGTTGAAGGAGTAACCAACGGATTTGAAAAGAAACTGGAACTGGTAGGAGTGGGCTATAGAGCCCAAATGCAGGGAAGTAAATTAGTGTTAAGTATCGGATTTTCACATCCGGTGGAAATCGAAGCCCCGGAGGGCATTCAATTTGAAGTTCCGGCAGTTACGAAAATAACTGTCAAAGGAATTGACAAACAACTGGTTGGCAATACAGCAGCGCACATCCGGGCGATCAGAAAACCGGAACCTTATAAAGGCAAAGGAATCAAATATGAAAATGAAACCATCAGACGTAAAGCCGGCAAGTCAGGTGGAAAATAAAGCGAAAGGAGTGACCAGCGTTGATTAAGAAGACCAGCAAAAACGTGCTGCGAAAAGGCGTACACGAAAGAATTCGTAAGAAAGTATCGGGCAGCAGTGAAACACCCCGACTTTGTGTTTACAAAAGTTTAAATCATATCTATGCTCAGATAATTGACGATCAAAATGGAGTCACCCTTGCAGCTGCTTCCACCTTGGAAAAGGAAGCCGGGGAATTAAGCTCCAAAAGGAACATAGAGGCGGCCAAAAGAGTTGGAGCCATGATCGCTGAAAAAGCGAAAGAAAAAGGCATTACTGCTGTCGTATTTGACCGCAACGGCTATAAATATCACGGTCGGATCGCAGCCTTAGCCGACGCAGCCCGTGAAAACGGACTGGATTTCTAATTGATAAATTTCTCAAGCTAGGAGGGAAACGATGCAAGACAAAGAACAGGTCGCCCCGGAATTTATAGAAAAAGTAATTACTATAAAGAGGGTTGCCAAAGTGGTTAAAGGCGGACGGAGGTTCAGGTTCAGCGCTCTGGTAGTCGTCGGGGATGGCGCCGGCAAAGTTGGTACCGGTAAAGGCAAAGCCACCGAAGTTCCGGAAGCTATAAGAAAAGCAGTTGAAGATGCAAAGAAAAATATGATCGAGATCCCGCTGATCGAGGAAAGGACCATACCACATCAGGTTCTGGGCAGATTCGGTGCCGGACAGGTATTATTAAAGCCTGCTTCCGCAGGAACCGGGGTTATCGCAGGAGGCCCTGCCAGAGCGGTATTGGAAGCGGCAGGTATTCATGACATCCTGACTAAATCCCTGGGATCTTCCAATGCAAATAATATGGTCCATGCCACCATGCAAGGGCTGAAATCCCTCAAACGGGTTGAAGATGTAGCCAGACAAAGAGGCAAAACCATCGATGAGATAATGAATTAGGAGGGAACAGACTTGTCAAAACAGCTTAAGATAACCTGGACCAAGAGCTTTATTGGCTATCCAGAAACCCAGCGTAAGACGATAAAAAGCCTGGGACTGCGCAAGCTGAACCAGAGCGTTATCAAAGAAGATTCTCAGCAACTCAGAGGCCAGATCAACAAAATCAGCCATTTGGTTGCCATAGAAGAAGTAGAAGACAAATAAGGAGGTTTTATTGGTGAAGCTGAATGAACTAAAATCTCCGCCAGGTGCTAACAAGAGCATTAAAAGAGTAGGTCGGGGAACCGGTTCCGGGCATGGCAAAACATCGACCCGGGGGCACAAAGGTCAGCATGCCCGTTCGGGCAGTGGTGTAAGACCCGGTTTTGAAGGCGGACAGATGCCGCTGCAAAGACGTATTCCCAAACGCGGATTTAACAATATTTTTAAGAAGCAATATGCTATCGTCAACTTAAAAGATTTAAATGGTTTCGAAGATGGAACCGAAATCACTCCCGTACTTCTTCTGGAAGAAGGGATCATCAAGTCTGTAAAAGATGGAGTCAAGATTCTGGGCAACGGAGATCTGGACAAGAAACTCTTTATTCAGACTCATAAGATCAGTAAACAGGCTGAAGAGAAAGTTTTGGCCCAGGGTGGCAAAGTAGAGGTGATTTAATGTTTAACTCCTTACCACAGGCGTTCAAAGTAGGGGACCTCAGAACCAAATTACTGTTTACTCTGTTTATGTTGCTGGTTTTCAGACTGGGGGCTCATATACCGGTTCCTTCCATAGATGCTGAATCGGTCGCTCAACTTTTGAATGGACAGTTGTTTGGATTTTTCGATATTATTTCCGGTGGTGCTTTTAAACGTTTCAGTATCTTTGCCATGAGCATAACGCCGTATATTAATGCCTCTATCATCATGAACCTTCTACAGGTAATCATACCCCGTTTGGAGGAGTTATCCAAAGAAGGCGAAGAGGGAAAGAAGCAGATCGCTCAGTACATCAGGTACTTTGCCATCGTGCTGGCTTTCATTCAGGCGATCGGGATGACTTTTGCATTGTCAAGGGCAGGAGCGATTGAGAACCCGGGTATAGGAGCTTATTTGATCATTGCGATTTCATTGACAGCAGGTACGGCCTTCCTGATGTGGATCGGTGAGATGATCACCGAAAAGGGTATTGGAAATGGTATATCACTGATTATATTTGCCGGTATCGTATCCCGGATTCCATCACAGATTGCCGGAGTTGGACAGGAATTAGCCGGAGGAATTGTTGGTTATTTCAACATCCTGCTCTTCATCGTCCTGGCCCTGGCCATCATCGTTGCCATCATTGCTGTAAATGAAGGACAGCGCAGACTGCCCATTCAATATGCCAAGCGGGTAGTGGGACGTAAAATGTATGGCGGGCAAAGCACTTTTTTACCGTTAAAGGTAAACGCGGCAGGTGTTATTCCCATCATCTTTGCCATGTCCCTGATGATGTTTCCGGCCACCATTGCCTCCTGGTCACCGCAGGATTCGTCTGTAAACGTATTTTTAAATACCTATTTCAATACGGGCAGCATAGCCTATAATGTGATTTACGCATTACTGATCGTATTCTTTACCTATTTCTATGTAGCGATTATCTTTAACCCGGCAGATGTAGCAGAGAACATTAAGAAATATGGCGGCTTTGTCCCCGGGATCAGACCAGGCCGGCCGACTGCAGAATATATAGACCGGGTACTATCCAGACTCACACTGGCCGGCGGAATTTTCCTGGGCTTAATTGCAGTATTGCCGAACTTTGTGATCGGCCTTACAGGGATAACCAGTCTATGGTTTGGGGGAACTGCTCTGCTGATCGTAGTTGGTGTAGCACTGGATACCATGAAACAAATCGAGTCCCATTTATTGCTGCGCAATTATGAAGGCTTTGTTAAATAGGAGATGAAGAAATGAATATAGTTTTGATGGGACCTCCTGGTGCCGGAAAAGGTACCCAGGCAGAGCTGATAAAAAAGAATTACCCTATCCCCCATATCTCTACCGGAGATATGTTCAGAGACGCAGTTAAAAACGGCACTGAATTAGGGTTAAAAGCCAAGAGTTACATGGATGCAGGTCAGTTGGTCCCTGACGAAGTAACCATAGGGATCATTCAGGAGAGACTGGCACAGGATGATTGTGCTTCAGGCTTTATGCTGGACGGATTCCCCCGGACTACTCCGCAGGCAGAAGCCCTGGATCAGGTACTGGCTGACATGGGCAAAAAACTTGAAGCAGTTATCAATATATTCGTGCCCCGGGAAGTACTTCTGCAGAGGATCTTAAACCGGGTCACCTGCAATAACTGCAAAACCGTTTATAATTTAAGATTTCTTGATGATCACAAAACTTGTACCAAATGCGGAGGAGAACTGGGATATCGCAGCGACGACCGCGGTGAAATCGCCAAGACCCGGCTGGAAGTATATCTGGAACAGACTCTGCCGCTTTTGCAGTACTATCAGGAACGTCAGGTCTTAAACAGTATTGACGGTAACCGTGAAACTGATGAAGTGTTTGAAGATATACAGGAATTACTGGAGAAGATAAAATGATTCTCATAAAAACACCGGATCAGATAGCTAAAATGAGGGTAGCAGGTCAGGTGACAGCCCAGATTTTAAGGATTTTGGAGAGTAAGGTAGCACCGGGTATTACCACGGCTTATCTTAACCAGATCGCGGAAGAGGAATGCAGGAAAAGAGGAGCCCATCCGGTATTTAAAAATTACCCCAATTATAAAGGGGGCAGACCTTTTCCCGGTGCCATTTGTGCATCAGTAAATGATGAAGTAGTTCACGGGATTCCTTCTGACCGCAAGTTAAAAGAAGGGGAAATAATCAGCATTGATTTTGGTGTGATCGTAGACGGCTTTGCCGGTGATTCAGCCATAACTGTAGCCGTAGGTGAAGTGGAGCGGGAAGTGGAAAAACTGCTCCGCACTACTGAGGAAGCCCTTATGAGAGGGATCAAGCAGGCCAAAGCCGGGAATCGGTTAGGCATGGTTTCCAATACCATCCAGAATCATGCGGAGAAAAACGGGTTTTCAGTAGTACGGGAATTTGTTGGGCACGGCATCGGCGCTGCCATGCATGAAGATCCGCCCATCCCCAACTATGGAAGACCTGACCGGGGACCTGTTTTAAAGAATGGTATGGCTTTAGCCATTGAGCCTATGGTGAACATGGGCAGTCAGGAAGTTTTTGTCAGCAGCGACGAATGGACAGTGAGAACTAGAGACGGCGCATATTCAGCCCATTTTGAACACACGATCGTAGTCTGCGATAATGAACCTGAAATTCTCACCTTGAGATAATTGGGGGTGGAATATATTTGCACGACAGGTTAGGTAAAATTGTATATTCCAAATCCGGCCGCGATAAAGGAAAGATGTTTATAATCATTGGATTGGTTGACGAAAACTTTGTATTGTTAGCAGACGGTGATTTGAGAAAAATTGAAAATCCAAAGCTGAAAAACATCAGACATGTACAAATGACCAATATGGTGGCCCAAGATATTTTAGAAAGTATAAATGCGGGTGTTATGCCCGAAAATCACATGATAAAAAAGACCCTGAAAAAAATTCAGGAGATCAGGGAAATGAGTGGGAAGGAGGTCTGATAATGGCAAAAGATGACGTAATTGAGGTTGAAGGAATTGTACTTGAACCGTTGCCGAATGCGATGTTCAGAGTCGAACTGGACAACGGCCATAAAGTCCTTGCCCACATTTCAGGAAAAATGCGTATGAATTTTATCAGAATACTACCTGGAGACAAAGTAACAGTGGAATTATCCCCATACGATTTAAACCGCGGCAGGATCATTTATCGTTTTAAGTAGAAAGACCCTTATCTTAAGGAGGTAATTACTTTGAAAGTGAACCCATCAGTCAAGCCCATGTGCGAGAAATGTAAAGTCATCAAGCGCAAAGGCAAAGTAATGGTAATTTGTGAAAACCCTAAGCATAAGCAAAAACAAGGATAATGGGAGGTGAATGAATTTGGCAAGAATAGCGGGTGTAGACCTGCCCCGTGACAAAAGAGTAGAAGTATCACTTACGTATATATTTGGTATTGGAAGACCTTCTTCCCGCAAAATACTGGCGGAAGCAGGTATAAATCCGGATACTCGGGTAAAAGATTTAACCGAGGAAGAAGTTTCCAAATTAAGAGAGATCATTGAGAAGAATCACACGGTTGAAGGAGATCTTCGCCGTCAGGTAAGCATGGATATAAAACGGCTTATGGATCTGGGCTGCTACCGGGGCATAAGACATCGCCGGGGACTGCCGGTGCGGGGTCAGAAGACCAAGACCAATGCTCGCACACGCAAGGGACCCAAACGGGTAGCAGGCGGAAAGAAAAAATAGGCGAAAGGAGATAATTTTGTGGCACGCAGAACAACCACAAGAATAAAAAGACGCGAAAAGAAAAATATCGAAAACGGTATCGCACATATCAAATCAACTTTTAATAATACAGTTATCTCAATCACTGACAAGCATGGTAACGCGATATCATGGGCCAGTGCCGGAACATCCGGATTCAAAGGTTCCAGGAAGAGCACTCCATTTGCTGCTCAACAGGCGGCTGAAACTGCTGCCCGTGCTGCCATGGAACATGGTTTAAAAGAGGTTGAGTGTTATGTGAAAGGTCCCGGCGCCGGCCGCGAAGCAGCGATCCGTTCTCTGCAGGCTGCTGGACTGGAAGTCAGTGCGATCAAAGATGTGACACCTATTCCGCATAATGGCTGCAGACCGCCAAAAAGAAGAAGAGTTTAGGAGGTAGTGGTAAGTGGGAAGATATACTGAAGCAGTTTGTCGCCAGTGCCGCCGCGAAGGACAAAAACTGTTCCTTAAAGGAGACAGATGTTACTCTGACAAATGTTCTGTACAGAGAAAGCCTTATGTACCAGGTGCACATGGACAAAGCCGCAGAGGCAAAGCAACGGAATACGGCCTGCAGCTGAGGGAAAAACAGCAGGCAAAAAGATTGTATGGTTTACTGGAGACCCAATTCCATAATTATTTTAAGAAAGCTGACCGCCAGCCTGGCATTACCGGTGAGAACCTGTTGATCCTGCTGGAAAGACGCCTGGATAATATCGTTTACCGGATGGGTTTTGCTTCATCTCGTAAAGAAGCCCGGCAATTAGTGAATCATGGTCATTTTACTTTAAACGGCAAAAAAGCCAATATTCCTTCCATGCTGCTGAAAGTGGGGGATGTGGTGCAAGTAAAGGAAAGCAGCCGCAGTTCACATAAATTTGAAGCCCTGCAGGACGCAGCCACCTATAAGACACCGCCGGAATGGCTCAGTGTTGATGTTGGCAATATGGCCGGTACGGTTCTGGCTTATCCTTTAAGAGAACAAATCGATTCTACCATCAATGAACAATTGATCGTTGAACTTTACTCTAGATAGAATAAACCTCTAGAAAAAAAGGGGGAATTGAATTAATGCTAGAGATGGAAAAACCGCGTATCGAGTGCGTGGACAAAAACAATGAGAACAACTATGCAAAATTTGTCATCGAGCCATTGGAAAGAGGATACGGCACGACATTGGGAAACTCCCTGCGCCGGGTGCTTTTATCTTCGCTGCCGGGTGCAGCCGTTTCTTCCGTGAAGATCGAGGGTGTTCTGCATGAGTTCTCAACCATCCCCGATGTGGTAGAAGATACCACGGAGATCATTTTGAATCTTAAGCAGATGATCGTTAAGTATGATGGCAATGAAAGAAAGACCATCCATCTGGAACAAACCGGACCCAAAGACGTTACAGCTGCAGATATCACGCAGGACGCTGAGATTGAGATCTTAAATCCTGAGCTGCATATTGCGACACTGGATAAAGGTGCCAAGCTGGTAATGGAAATGACAGTGGAAAAAGGCAGGGGTTATGTCAGTGCTGATCAGCAGCCCAACAAGAATGATGATATCGTCGGCTTGATTCCCATTGATTCCATTTTTACACCTGTTAACCGGGTCAATTATACCATCGATCATGCCCGGGTCGGCAAACGCACCGACTATGACAGCCTGACCCTGGAAGTATGGACCAATGGCAGTATCAGTCCGGAAGAAGCGGTCAGCTTATCAGCAAAAATACTTACTGATTATCTGAAACTATTTACTGAAATAGACGATACTTATGCCCAGGTAGAAATACTGGTGGAAAAAGAAGAAGATAAGAAAGACAAAGTACTCGATATGTCTATTGAAGAGCTGGAACTGTCGGTTCGGGCTTCCAACGGACTGAAACGGGCTAATATCAATTCCGTAGGCGATTTGATCGAAAAGACCCGGGAAGAAATGAGCAAGATAAGAAATCTGGGACAAAAATCGCTGGAAGAAATCGAAAGAAAACTGAAAGAACTGGATCTAGCTTTTAAAAAGGCAGAAGATTAGAAAGGAGGATATCCATTGAGTTACCGTAGATTAGGGCTCAGGAGTGATCATAGAAGAGCAATGCTCAGAAACTCTGTTACTTCGCTGCTGGATAATGAAAAAATAACTACTACCGAGACCCGAGCCAAGGAAATAAAGAAGATATCAGAAAAAATGATTACTTTGGCCAAAAGAGGCGACCTGCACGCCAGAAGGCAGGTTGATTCATATATTATGACCGACGCAATTGTCCATAAACTCTTTACCTCTTTGGCGGATCGTTATCGCGACCGGCAGGGTGGTTACACCAGAATTGTCAAGACCGGTTACCGTAAAGGTGACGGTGCTCCAATGGTCATATTGGAATTAGTTGACTAAACACGAGGGAAACCAAAGGAAAGAAGAAGACCTGAACAATGATGGAGGAGTTGATGAGACATCCTCCTCATCTTTTTATAATGTTTTCACGGCCTGAGCAACTTCAGCACTATACCGGGGAGAGACGATGAACAGGATCAAGATGGTAATCGAATATGATGGCAGCAGGTATCATGGATTTCAGATCCAGGCCAATGCCCATACCATCCAGGCTGAGATAGAAGCTGCCCTTCAACGGCTTACGGGAAGACCGATCAACATAACTTCGGCAGGCAGAACCGACAGCGGGGTCCATGCAGCAGGGCAGGTGATCGCATTTACCAGTGATGCCACCATACCTGCTGAAAAATGGAGTGCTGCCTTAAACAGTTTTCTGCCCCCTGACATACGGGTACTGACCAGCGAAGCGGCAGCAGCGAATTTTCATCCCCGTTATGATGCCCTGAGCAAGAATTATGCGTATTTGCTCTATCGTCAACAACAGGGCGCGACCTTTATGCGTAATTATGCCTGGTGTAACAGCGAAAAGCTGGATATTGCTGCCATGGAAGCAGCCTGTGGTTTTTTTATCGGAACCCATAATTTTAAATCCTTCTGTGCTTCCGGATCTTCGGTGAAAAATTATGAACGCCAGGTCAAAAGCTGTGTGCTTCATTACCGGGAACCTTATTTAAATCTTGAGATCTGTGCAGATGGTTTTTTATACAATATGGTCAGGATTATAATGGGGACCCTGGTGGAGGTGGGCCGGGGCAATTATCAGCCCGCTGATGTGGCAGGGATCATCGCGGCGCAAAACCGGCAGGCAGCAGGGATCACTGCTCCTGCTCAGGGCTTGTATCTCCTGCGGGTCGACTACCCTGCATAAGCCAACGAAATATGCAAAAACCTGCTGTAATGGAAGCTTTATTCTTGACAAGCAGTCCAGTTTTATCTAATATATAAAGGTACTCTCTGTAATTATGCCTGTCTCCTGCCCCGTTGACAGCTATGAATGCAGAAAGGACGCCACAAATCTCATAGAAGGTGAGATACAGGAGGGAAAGACTTGAAAACATTTATGGCAAAACCGCTGGAAATAGAGCGGAAATGGTATGTAATAGATGCCGACGGCCAGACCTTAGGCAGATTAGCCACTGAGGTTGCCGCGATTTTAAGAGGCAAGCATAAACCCATCTTTACTCCTAATGTTGATACTGGCGATTTTGTAATCGTGATTAATGCGGAAAAGATCGTTCTGACCGGCAATAAACTTGATAAAAAGAAATTACGTCATCATTCAGGCTATCCCGGCGGTTTAAAAGAAATGAGCTATCGGGATGTACTGCAAAAGAAACCTGAAAAAGCGATAGAAGTAGCGGTCAAAGGAATGCTCCCCCACAACCGTTTAGGTGCGCAAATGTATCGCAAACTTAAAGTTTACCGGGGAAATCAACACCCGCATCAAGCACAGCAGCCAGAATTGCGCGAACTTAGAGGGTAAGGAGGAAAAACATGGCGAACATTCAATATTGGGGAACCGGCAGAAGAAAAAGTGCTGTAGCCCGGGTAAGACTGGTACCCGGAGAAGGCAATATCACCATAAATAAGCGTACATTTGAAAATTTCTTCCCAAACCGTACCAGCAGACTGATCGTTCTGCAGCCGCTGGAGCTGACCAATATGACTGGTAGATTTGATGTGATCTGTAATGTGCAGGGCGGCGGTGTTACCGGCCAGGCAGGTGCCATCCAGCTGGGAATTGCCAGGGCGCTGACCAAGGTCGATCCTGATTCCAGGCCACAGCTCAGGAAAGCAGGTTTTCTCACCCGCGACCAGCGTATGACAGAAAGAAAGAAATACGGCTTGCACAAGGCCAGAAAAGCTCCGCAGTACTCAAAAAGATAATACAGTACCACAAGCCTTTAAAAGTGAATACAATTGTAAATTTACAAGCCCCGTTCAGTCAACGTACATCAGGTATGTATCAGTTACGGGGCTTGTCTGCGCTTTGCCCTTTTTGTTTATCTTTTGCTTTTTTAAATAAGCTGCCACCTCTCTTTGTCAGGGAGGTTTTTTGTTTCAGATTTAATAATCATGCAAGAAAAAGCATATAGAAGAATAATAATACATTGCAAGGGAGATGTAAGCACTTGCATCAGCGGGTCTTTTTTTTATCCGCAAAAAAGGCGGCCCTTTTGTCAGCAATCCTTCTGCTGCTTATTCTGTACGCCGCAGCTGTTGGATCCGAGGGACACTCTGAACAGCCGGTTTTTTCCTATGGAGTAGCCGGACGGATCATCGTCATCGATGCCGGGCATGGCGGTTTGGACCAGGGGGCGACCCGGGGCCAGTTTGCCGAACATGACATCGCCCTTCAAATCGCAAAAAAATTGGAATACTACCTGAGTCAGGGCGGAGCAGCGGTGATCATGCTGCGGGATAATGAGAGCGATCTGGCAGGAGATGAATTTACCGGAACCATCAGACAGCACAAAAAAACTGATATGAAACAAAGGGTCACCACTGCCAACCAAGCTGCAGCTGATTTATACATCAGCATTCATCTGAACGCGGTGCCGGGATCAAGTTGGTCAGGGGCCCAGGTCTTCTTCAAGCCCCGTGATGAAGATAGCAAAATGGCTGCGCGCATGATTCAGGAGGAATTGACCAGCATTCTGGGGAATACTAATCGTAAGGCAGCGGCCGGAAATTACTATGTATTAAAAAATGTTGAGATGCCTGCAGTCTTGATTGAAACCGGTTTTTTATCCAACCCCCGGGAAGCAAGGCTTCTAGCCGACCCGGAATATCAGCGCAAAGTTGCTTATGCTATTTTTGCCGGTGTTGCCAGAGCGGCAGTTATGCAGAGTGAAGCTCCGGCAGCAGACCGTCAAAAATAGTAATACCAGACCAGGGATAACTACCTGCAGTATATTTACACCATAAAGGGGGTCAGTGAAGTGATCACATATCTGGCTTATACACCGCATCCGCCTATCATTATCCCGGAGATCGGCGGAAAGCGCCTGAAAGAAGCAGCAGCTACCGTCGCAGGCATGCAGGAAATGGCCCGGCAGGCAGCTGCCACGTCTCCGGAAACCCTGGTATTTTTAACCCCACACGGCAATGTATTCAGGGATGCTGTTTCCTGCCTGGGGGATCCCCATATCCATGGTGATATGGCCAATTTCAATGCGCATGAAGTGAGGACAAGCTGCCCCAACGATTTGGAGCTGGCTGCAGCCATCGGTTATCTGTGTGCAGACCATGATATCAATTATATTATGGTGGATAAGGAAAACGCCCGGCGGTACAGGCTGCAAAATAGTCTTGACCATGGGATCCTGGTCCCCTATTATTACCTGAGCCGGGCCGGTCTGGGTTCCTTGCCTGTGGTCGCCATCAGCATCGGCTTTTTGCCATTGATCCAGCTTTACCGGCTGGGTACCTTTATTGCCCGCAGTGCTGAACAACTGGGGCGCAAAGTTGCGGTCATTGCTTCCGGGGATATGTCCCACCGGTTAAAAGATGAAGGCCCCTATAGCTTCCACCCCGATGGACCCCGTTATGACCAGGAAGTGGAACGTCTGCTTAAGACCTGTGATACCCAAGGTCTGTTAAATATACCGGAGAACTTAAGGGAAAACGCCGGAGAATGCGGCTACCGGTCTCTGGTGATCATGCTGGGCTGTTTGGACGGAAATCAGTATCAAAGCCAGGTATTCAGCCATGAAGGGCCTTTTGGGGTAGGTTATATGACCGCCGGCCTGACTCCGGGCGGGGCAGCCCCCAGCTATCTGGAAGCCTGGCAGGCAGAGGAACGGCATGACCATGAGGAAGAAATCAGTATTCCGGTAAGGTGGGCGCGCCAGGTGTTAAAATCTTATCTGCTGCAGGGAAAGATCCCTGCACTGCCTGAAGAATTCGCGGAACTCAAAGGCAAACGTGCGGGGACCTTTGTTTCCCTGAAAAAGCACGGCCGCCTGCGGGGGTGTATTGGAACCATCCTGCCGTACTGCGACGACCTGGCGGCAGAAATCGCTTACAATGCTGTTAATGCCGGCGTAAAGGATCCGCGTTTCAGTCCGGTCACCATCCAGGAGTATGATGAGCTGGATTTTTCTGTTGACATATTGGGAGAACCGGAACCTTGCAGCCGGGAAGAGCTGGACCCCAAACAGTATGGAGTGATAGTCAGCAAAGGGTCAAGACGCGGACTGTTGCTGCCGGATCTGGAAGGTGTTGATACCATTGAGGAGCAACTGGACATTGCCCTGCAAAAGGCCGGGATCAAACCTGGGGAAGCCTATGAAATTTCCAGATTTACCGTGACCCGTTATAAATGATTATTGGTGTCCGGGCTGATGAAGCAACGGTTATAAAGGAAAAGGTGGGACCATGCCCAAAACGGAAGCCCGTTATTATGAATCAGTGGATAAAGGCCGGGTCAGGTGCCGGCTGTGCCCGCAGCACTGTATGATCAACCCTGCCCGGAGCGGCATCTGTCGGGTGAGGACCAATGAGGCCGGAAAATTATATACGCATATTTATGGAGAAGTGGCTGCCATGGCATTAGATCCGCTGGAAAAGAAACCGCTTTATCATTTTTATCCCGGCCGGCAGATCTTGTCTGTCGGAACCTGGGGATGCAATTTTTCCTGCGCTTTTTGCCAGAATTATCGTCTGGCCCATGAGCAAGCGGAAACCCGGGTGATCCTGCCGGAGCAGCTGGCGGAACTTGCAGTTAGGGCAAGGGATCAGGACTCGGTGGGCATCGCTTTTACCTATAATGAACCGTCCATATGGTTCGAATATGTACTGGATACGGCCCGGCTTTTAAAATCCCGGGGGCTCAAAACCGTACTGGTAACCAATGGCTTTATCGACCCTGAACCATTGAATGAATTGCTTCCCTTTATTGATGCAGCCAACATAGATATCAAAGCTTTCAGCCAGGATTTTTATAAGCGCAACTGCAAAGGCCGGCTGCAGGAGGTTAAGGATAATATTGCATTTATGGCCGGGAAGATCCATGTGGAGCTTACGCACCTGCTCATTCCGGGAGAAAATGATGATCCCGGTGAAACGGAGGCCATGGCCGCCTGGATCAGCAGCCTTGATTCATTGATCCCGCTGCACTTATCCCGTTATTTTCCTGCTTATCAAATGGAGCGGCCGGCTACCGAATTTTCAGCCATGCTTCAGGCACAAAAGATCTGCCGGCAGCATCTGCATTACGTATATCTGGGCAATCTGCCCGGGGTGATCAATGATACGGCTTGTTTGGAGTGCGGACAGGTATTGATAGCAAGAAATGTCTACAATGTTAAAGTAACCGGCATAAAAGACGGCTGCTGTATCCACTGCGGAGCCCGCACCAATCATATCATCGGGTGCTGATATGGCCGGAAAGAAAGAAAAACAATGACTGGTCAAATAAGGCAGCAGAAAAATAGAGGAGAACACCGAAGGGTGTTCTCCTTTTATATGAAAGCTCACGGATCTGGATCCGCTCGCTGTTCAACCGGGGTTAAACCGATAAAAGCTCTCCTTGTATATTGCCCACAATTCACTATATGAATGCACCTTATTTTGTGTGTCATTTTATTTTTATTTTTTCCCACTGATTTTATAAATAAACAAAAACTGGCAGATCGTACCACCCAGGGGTAAAATTGAAACAGAAGAACTCGAAAAATCTCTGCCCATGGCAGGATACAAATATTAAGAAAGCATAACAGGGGGGAAGAATATGGATATCAAAAAAATGGTTCTGGGTATTACCAATAGTTATCTGCTGACAGGGGATCACGGATATATAATGGTGGATACCGGTATCAGGAATCAGCAGGAAAGGTTTTTGAGTGGTCTTAAGTATCATCATATCAAGGCGGAACAGATCAGGCTGATCATCATTACCCATGGGCACTTCGACCATGTAGGGAGCCTGGCTGCGATCAAGGGTTTATGCCGTAACTGTCAGGTAATGATCCATCCTTATGAAGCCCCGCGTATCAGTGAACCGAGGGTAGCGATCCCCCCAGGCACCAACCTGGAAGGCAAGATCATCAGCAGCATCGGCAGAGTCAGCCGGCCAATATTAAAATTTGAACCGGTCAAACCGGAGATATTATTTAAAGAAGAGATTACGCTGAGGGAATACGGCATCGAGGGGAAAGTGATCCATACCCCGGGGCATACTGCCGGTTCCCTGACCGTATTGCTGGATGACGGGCAAGCGATCGTAGGGGATCTGGCCGTTAATTTTACACGTTCCCGGCCCTTTCCGCCTTTTGCGGAAGAGCCTTCAGTGATTTATTCCAGCTGGAAACGTTTGTGCGAAGCCGGTGCCACTACCATATATCCGGCCCATGGGCCATCATTCCCGGCGTCATGGCTAAAGGAAAACCTCCCAGCCGGTGTATAAAAAAAAGTCATTGCAAAATTATACATGCATATGTATAATTATAAACATTGAATATAAAAAACTGGGAGGTTTTCAATTTGTACCGGATAGGAATCGTAGGGGACGGATATACAGCAGCTGATCTATTGCGGATACTGGCGGGCCATGATGGGGTGAAGGTCACCAGGATCCTTTCCACGGAAAACGTGGGCAGGAAAATCAGCGATGTATACCCGCATTTGACAGGATATTGTGATGTGGTCTGCCAGACAAGTGAAATCGATAATCTGGCCGGCGAATGTGACACAGTATTCCTGGCTTTGCCCCACGGCCTGTCGGTACCAATGGCTGCCAGGCTGGTGAAGATGGGGATCAAATGTGTCGACCTGGGGGCTGACTTCCGCCTGGCTGATACCCAAATATATAAGAAATATTACGGTCTGACCCACGCTGATCCCGAACTGCTGAAGACTGCGGTTTATGGCATACCTGAATTATACCGGGAACAAATCAAACAGACCGCGCTTGTCGCCAATCCCGGTTGTTTTCCCACCAGTGCCATACTGCCTTTGGCACCGCTTTTAGCGGCAGGGGCAATCGAAACCGGTGATATTATTATCGACTCCAAAAGCGGGGTATCGGGGGCAGGAAGAACACCCAGCCCCACCACCCACTTTTGTGCCGTTAATGAAAACATCAATGCGTACGGGGTGGGGACACACCGGCACGCACCCGAGATCGCCCAGGAACTGAGCCGGGCTGCGGGGAGTCAGGTGGATATCACCTTTACGCCCCATCTGGTTCCCATGAACCGGGGGATTTTAAGCACCATTTACGCCAAATTGAGGCCAGGTGTCAAAGCCGCCGGTCTGCGCAGCATCCTGGAGGAAAAATACGGGCAGGAAACGTTCGTCAAGATTCTACCCGAGGGAATCATGCCCCATACCAAATGGGTTTACGGCAGCAATATGGTGCATATCAACGTGGTGGCTGATGATGAAAGTAAAAGAGTAATATTGTTGTCGGCTCTGGATAATCTGACCAAAGGAGCGTCCGGGCAGGCAGTGCAAAATATGAACCTGATGCTGGGCTTTAAAGAGGATACCTCTTTAAGAAACCCGGCGATATTCCCATAAAAATGTCAAGTAACTAAGGAGTGGAAAACAATGAAATTGATCGATGGCGGGGTCACGGCTCCGCAGGGATTTACAGCTTCCGGGGTATGTGCCGGAATCAAGGTCGGCAATACCAGCAAAAAAGATGTAGCTATCATCTGTTCACAAGTGCCCTGCACGGCAGCGGGAGTCTTTACCACCAATGTTGTCCGGGCAGCCTGCATAGATTTCAATAAAAAACAGCTGGCGGACGGTAAAGCCCAGGCGATTATCGTAAACAGCGGCAATGCCAATGCCTGTACCGGAGCCCAGGGAATGACGGATACCGAAGCCATGGCTGACGTGACCGCCCAATGCCTGAAGATTGCCAAAGAGGATATCCTCACCGCCTCTACCGGGGTGATCGGGGTCTATATGCCCATGGACCGGATGATCAGCGGTATACAAGCGGCTGCACCGCTGCTGTCCCCTCAAGGTTCGGATGATGCCGCTGCAGCCATCATGACTACTGACCTGTTTAAAAAGCAAGTGGCGGTTCAAATTGAGATCGGCGGCAAAACAGTAAAAATCGGCGCCATTGCAAAAGGATCGGGAATGATCCACCCGAATATGGCCACCATGCTGGCCTTTATCGCGACTGATGCCGCGATCAGCACAGCCTGCCTGCAGAAGCTGATTAAAAGCAGCAGCAATATCAGTTTTAACATGATCAGTGTAGACCGTGATACCTCCACCAATGACATGGCAGTGATCATGGCCAACGGACTGGCAGGCAACCCGGTCATCGATGATCCAAATTCCCAGGCTTTTGAGCAATTTAAAGACGCGCTCGATTATATCAATATCACCCTGGCCAAAAAAATTGCCCGGGACGGGGAAGGCGCCAGCCACTTAATTGAAGTCAAGGTGATCAATGCAGCAGATGAAAAGACCGCCCGCACCATCGCACGGTCCATTACCGGATCCAATCTCACCAAAGCTGCCGTTTTTGGGGGAGATGCCAACTGGGGACGGATTCTGGCGGCAGCCGGTTATTCCGGTGCCGGATTTGACCCTTCGAAAACTGATATATACCTGGGAGAGGAAAAGATGGCGGAAGGCGGCATGGGCCTGCTGTTTGATGAAGAAAAAGCCCGGCAGGAACTGCAGAAGGAAAACGTGATGATCACCGTTGATTTAAACAGCGGTGCGGCTTCTGCCACTGCCTGGGGCTGCGACTTATCTTATGAATATGTTCGTATCAATGCCGCCTACCGGACCTGATGCAGGTGAAAAAGGAGGAGTGGAAATTGACTTTGTCAGCACTGGAAAAAGCTGAGATCCTGGTGGAAGCATTGCCCTATATCAAAGATTTTCACGGCAAAAGAGTGGTGATCAAATACGGCGGGGCTGCTATGATCGAGTGTGAACTGAAGGAAAAAATTATGCAGGATATTGTCCTGATGAAATATGTGGGTATGCATCCTATTGTGGTCCATGGAGGCGGCCCGGAAATAAACGCCATGCTCAAACGGCTCAATATGAAAAGCGAATTTGTAGACGGATTAAGGGTAACCGACCGGGATACCATGGAAATAGTGGAAATGGTGTTAGGCGGTAAGGTCAATAAAGAAATCGTTTCCGGCATCAATGCCAGCGGCGGCAAGGCCATTGGTATTTCCGGCAAGGACGGCCAGCTGATCATAGCCGGTCCCACCGAAGACCGTGAGCGGTTAGGATATGTGGGCCAGGTCAACCAAGTGAATCCGGGCGTTATCGAAACCATCATTGAGAACGGCTACATACCAGTCATCGCCCCGATAGGAATGGATGATCAACGGAACAGTTACAATATAAATGCCGACCTGGCGGCCGCCGCCATTGCAGTCGCTATGAAGGCAGATAAACTGGTGCTCTTAACCGATGTACCAGGTCTCCTCATGGATCCCAATGACCCGGAAAGTCTGATATCGGTTTTAAGAACCAGTGAAGTGGGAAAATATATTGAAGCAGGTGTTATAAGCGGGGGTATGACACCCAAGGTGCAGTGCTGTGTGGAGGCTGTTACCGGCGGAGTTGGAAGAACCCACATCGTTGACGGAAGAGTCCCTCACTCCATACTGCTGGAGGTATTCACCCGCCAGGGAGTCGGAACCATGGTAGTCAACGAATAACGGATTGGACTTAAGGAGGATAAAATATTATGACCAACAACAGCATAGCTGAAACGGGACAGCAATATATCATGAATACTTACGGCCGTTTTCCCATCTCCCTGGTGCGGGGCAAAGGTACCTATGTATGGGATGCCGATAATAAACAATATCTTGATTTTGTAGGCGGGATCGCCGCCTGTTCCCTGGGACACTCTAATGAAAACCTCATTCAGGTGCTCACCGAACAGGCCAAAACTTTGTGGCATGTGTCCAACCTGTACTGGATAGAGCCTCAGGTTCAACTGGCTGAAAAGCTTACTGCAGCAACGGGTATGGATAAAGCTTTCTTCTGCAACAGCGGCGCGGAAGCCAATGAAGCTGCCATCAAGCTGGCCCGCAAATATTTTTACGGCCAAAACCAGAGTAATAAAAACGAAATCATTACTTTTAAAAATTCATTTCATGGGCGGACTCTGGCAACGGTTACCGCTACCGGCCAGACCAAGTACCAAAAGGGATTCGCCCCGTTGGCGCCGGGATTTGTCTATGCCGATTACAATGATCTTCCTTCAGTTGAAGCTGCAGTTAATGAAAACACCGCTGCCATCCTGGTGGAAGTCATCCAGGGAGAAGGCGGGGTCATACCGGCGGATATTTCTTTCCTGCGCGGTTTAAGACAACTCTGTGATCAAAATGAGTTGCTGTTGATCATCGATGAAGTACAGACCGGGGTAGGCAGAACCGGAAAATTTCTCGCCTGCCAGTTGTACGGGATCAAGCCGGACATAGTGACTCTGGCCAAGGGCCTGGGAGGAGGGATCCCCATCGGTGCCTGTTTAGCCGTGGACAAAGTAGCTGCCGCCTTCGAACCCGGCAATCACGCTTCTACTTTCGGCGGTAATCCATTGGTCACCGCAGTAGCCTGCAAGGTAACAGAAATCGTCAGTAAGGAAGGATTTTTAAAACAGGTGGAGAAAATGGGAGACTATCTCGGTGAAAAACTGTTGGCCCTGAAAGACCCACGTATTGTTCAGTTCAGATCCCGGGGGCTGATACAGGGCTTGGAGTTTGAGCGTGAAGTCAAGGATCTGGTCGGCATCTGTATGAAAAAAGGTCTGCTGCTGGTCAACGCCGGACCCAATGTTCTGCGCTTTGTACCACCGCTTACCGTCAATGAGATCGAGATCAACGGAGCAGCAGCGATACTCAAACAAGCTTTGCAGGAATGGGAATAAAGAAAGGGGAGAAACCGCTTGGAGATCAAAGATACTTTAAGAGGAAGATCATTTATCAGTCTACATGATTTTAATGCAGAAGATATCCAATATATTCTGGAAGTGGGGGCTCATCTTAAGACCTTGCAGAAAAAAAGGATCCCCCATCCTTATCTGGCGGGGAAAACCCTGGGGATGATTTTCCAGAAGTCCTCCACCCGCACCAGAGTGGCCTTTGAAGTGGGTATGTACCAACTGGGGGGACATGCATTGTTTTTGAGTCCCCGGGACATCCAGCTGGGAAGAGGGGAAACCGTCAAAGATACAGCGCTGGTACTGGGGCGCATGCTGGACGGGATCATGATCCGTACCTTTGATCATGAGGAAGTGATCCAACTGGCCCAATGGTCAGGCATACCTGTTATCAACGGGTTGACCGACCTTCTCCATCCTACCCAGGTAATCGGCGATCTGATGACCATCAAAGAACACAAAGGCACACTGAAGGGTCTGAAACTGGCCTTTATAGGTGATGGAAACAATGTTGCCCATTCCCTGCTTTTCGGCGGCGCCAAAGTGGGGATGGATGTAGTCATTGCAGCTCCTGACGGATTTGGCCCCGATGCAAAGATTTTGGAACTTGCCCGTCAGGATGCCCAGGCCAGCGGAGCAGTACTATCTGTAGTAAAGGATCCGGAAGAAGCAGTACAGGGAGCAGATGTCCTCTATACTGACGTATGGGCAAGCATGGGACAGGAAGAAAATGCCGAGGAAAAAGAACAGCAATTTAGAAATTACCAAATCAACCAGCAGCTATTAAAACAGGCCAAACCTGATGCCATCGTCCTCCATTGCCTGCCGGCCAAGCGGGGTAAGGAGATCACTGATGAAGTAATGGACGGACCCCAGTCCAAAGTTTTTGACGAAGCCGAAAACCGACTTCATGCACATAAAGCGATCATGGCAGTCTTGATGTAAGAAGAGTCTTTCGTGAAATAACTGCCTTTAAAAGCTCCTGATAATATGCAGGGGCTTTTGCTTTTTTGCCATTATTTCTGTACTATTGTCAATTAAAGACGAAAAGAAAAATACTATAAAGAGCTATAAAACAAAATAATATATAAAGAGTACTTTCCAGACAACAAAGTATTAAAATGCAGAATATTTATGAAATTTTAAAAAAAAAGCGTTAGAAAATGATTGACGCACATTATATTGTGGTACTATTATAAGTATACCACTATATATATTGTTTCTAAAAAGGGGGACAACAGTATGGACATAACACAGATCAAGAAACGTGACGGCAGAATCGTACCTTTTGAAAAAGAAAAGATAACCAAAGCTATCTGGAAAGCGGCTCAGGCGGTAGGCGGGAAAGATTACGACAATGCATTGGCGCTGACAGAGAAAGTAGTCGAAATAGCGCAATACGTTGATGGGGATGAGATCGCATCGGTTGAAGCCATACAGGATCTTGTTGAAAAAGTTCTGGTCAAAAACGGCCATTATAAAACCGCCAAAGCCTACATACTTTACCGCAAACAGCATGAAGACCTGCGGGAAGCCAGCCAGCTTTTCTTTAATAATAAACTGATCGGCGATTATCTGGAAAAAAACGACTGGCGGGTCAAAGAAAACTCCAACATGACCTATTCACTGCAAGGCATGAATTTTCATATTGCCTCATTGATCGTATCCCAGTACTGGTTAAACAAGATCTATCCTCTGGAAATAAAACAGGCCCATACCAATGGTGATTTTCATATCCATGACCTGGGGATCCTGGGGGTATACTGTGTGGGTTGGGATATCCGTGATTTGCTGCTGCAGGGCTTCCGGGGCGTAAGAGGCAAGGTAGCCAGCGGGCCGGCCAAGCATTTTCGCTCCATTTTAGGACAGATCGTCAACTTCTTCTTTACCCTCCAGGGGGAAGCGGCAGGGGCCCAGGCGTTCTCCAATTTCGATACCTTGCTGGCACCTTTTATCCGCTATGACAATCTGGATTACAAACAGGTCAAACAGGGACTGCAGGAGTTCGTTTTCAACATGAACGTACCTACCCGGGTAGGTTTCCAGACCCCCTTTACCAATATCACCATGGATCTTAAAGTGCCGGAATTCATGAAAAATGAGCCGGTCATTGTGGGCGGCAAATATATGCCGGAAACTTACGGCGACTTCCAGGCAGAAATGGATATGCTAAACCAGGCTTTCGCCGAAGTGATGATGGAAGGCGACGCTGAGGAGCGGGTATTTACCTTCCCCATCCCCACCTATAATATTACCGAAGACTTTGACTGGGATAATCCCAATTACGATAAAATCTGGGAGATGACCTCCAAATACGGCATCCCCTACTTCTCCAATTTCATCAATTCCGACATGAGTCCGGAAGACGCCCGCAGTATGTGCTGCCGCCTGCGTCTGGACAATCGTGAACTGAGAAAACGGGGCGGCGGACTGTTTGGAGCCAATCCGCTGACCGGTTCCATCGGCGTGGTCACCATCAATATGAGCCGCCTGGGATATCTGGCCGCCAATAAAGAGGAATTCTTCAGCCGCCTGGCTACTCTGATGGACATGGCCCAGAACAGTCTGGAAATCAAACGCAAAGTACTTGAGACCCTTACTGAGTCAGGACTTTATCCTTATTCCCAGTTTTACCTGCGGGATGTCAAGGAAAGATTCGGACAGTACTGGAAAAACCATTTTTCCACCATAGGCCTGATTGGGATGAATGAAGCCTGTTTAAACTTCCTGGGTGTTGACATCGCCAGTGAAAAAGGGGCCGCCTTTGCGGTGGAAGTCATGGATTTCATGCGTGACCGCCTAATGATGTACCAGGAAGAAACCGGCGACATCTACAACCTGGAAGCAACTCCGGCAGAAGGAGTAAGCTACGGCATCGCCCGCAAGGATAAAGCGCAATATCCCAATATCATCGTGGCCAATGAGAGCGATTTCAAACAGGGGGCGGAGCCATATTACACCAATTCCACCCAACTGCCGGTCTACTATACCGAAGACCTGTTCAAAGCGTTAACCATTCAGGAAGAACTGCAGACCCGTTACACCGGCGGTACGGTCTTCCACGTCTTCCTGGGCGAAGCTGTACCTTCCATCGCTTCCGCCAAGAAACTGGTACAGAAAGTATGCGCACAGTTCCGGCTGCCTTACTTTACCCTGACACCCACTTTCAGTATTTGCCCCAGCCACGGCTATCTGAAAGGCAGGAACCATGAGTGTCCCATCTGCGCCGCCGAAGGCAAACAGACCCAGTGTGAAGTTTATTCACGGGTAGTCGGCTACATTCGCCCGGTGGACCAGTGGAATGCCGGCAAGCAGGAAGAATTCAAAGAGAGAAAATTATTTGACAGGGCTGTTAAATAGATGAATTTTGCAGGAATGATCAATCAAAGTCTGCTGGATTACCCGGGTGAAATCGCCACCGTGCTCTTCACCCGGGGCTGCAATTTTGCTTGTCCTTTCTGCCATAACGGTCATCTGTTGTTAAAATTCAACAAAGCCCAGAGTGAAGAGATCGAACTGGAGCATGTCATGGCTTTCCTGCAGGAAAGGAAAGGCTTTATCGATGCCGTGGTGATAAGCGGCGGCGAACCCACGCTCCATGCAGGACTGCCGGAAACCATCCGGGAGCTGAAAGCGCTGGGATTTCTGATCAAACTGGATACCAATGGCACCAATGTGGATATGCTCAGCCATCTGCTGGAGGAAAAATTGCTGGATTACGTGGCCATGGACATCAAAGCCCCGCTGGAGTTCAAAAAATACCAGCAGGCCAGCGGCAAACTGACCAATGGAGAATTTTTCAATGTCAGAACTTCGGTCAATCTGCTGATGCAGGCCGATATCGCCATAGAATTCCGCACCACCGTAGTTCCGGAATTGCACACCTATGAAGATATCGAAGCCATTGCCAGGCACATTGCCGGTGCCAGACTTTACTCACTGCAGCAGTTCAATCCCAGCAATACATTGGAGCCATCCTATAAAGGCTGCCTGCCCTACAGCAAGGAAGAGATGGAACACCTGGCCGGCATTTGTGCCCCCTATATAAAGGAGGTCCGAGTGGTAAATATATAAAACCATGGCATGATCCCTATGGAAAACCAGGGGACCATGCTTTTCTGTTTTTGCCGCTGCCCCACAGAGAGCAAGCATTATTGGTCTGTTATTAAGTCCCCGTTTCTGCTAAAATTGGATTAATAACAGCCGAATAGACAGGGAGGAAGGTTATGGCAGAGAGAATTGAGTTTACCAGGAATTATAGCGATTTATGCACCAATAAAGGTTTTCAGTTTGAGTTTTACTGTGACCGCTGTGGCAGCGGCTTTCGGACCCGTTTCAAACCTTCCGTTACTGGAACGGTAACCGGCGTCCTGGAATCTGCCGGCAGCCTGTTAGGCGGGTTTTTCAACAATGCCGCGAACATCAGCGAGCGGGTACGCTCCGCCGCCTGGGAAAAGGCCCATGATGATGCTTTTACTGAAGCCATGAATGAGCTGAAGCCGGACTTCATCCAGTGCCCCCGCTGCTCTTCCTGGGTGTGCCGCAAAAGCTGCTGGAATAATAATAAAGGTTTATGCAAGCAATGTGCGCCTGATTTAGGGGTGGAGATGTCAGCCGCCCAGGCCAGCCGTTCCGTTGAAGAGGTATGGGCCCATGCGTCCATGGCAGAAGAAGATAAGAAACTGGCTGCCGAAAACTGGCGGGAAACCATCCGCGCTTCCTGTCCCCAGTGCGAAGCGCCGCTGGCCGCCAATGCCAAGTTTTGCCCGGAATGCGGTGCCCAGCTCAAAACCAAAGCCTTTTGTACAGAATGCGGCTGCGAACTGAAACCGGGCAGTAAATTCTGTGCCGAGTGCGGAGCCAAACAATAAAGTTTTAAAAGCGATATACGGCCTGGCAGGGGATACCCTGATTCAGGCCGTTTGTTGTGACCGGCCCGCCGGTTTGATTATCAGTAAAACCGGAAAGATGCAAAAATCGCGGCAACATTATATAATAAGTTTTGGTAACAAAATTATGCGCGCCCGGGAGGCCTTCACCATGATCCATATCAGCAAATTTGAATCGGTAAACGGCAAGCCTGATGAAGAACAGGTACTGAACTGGACAGATGCTTACTTTTTTAACCTGATGAATATATTTAATTCATTTCTGTCCCACCTTGATGTGCAGGAGGCAGCATCACGCCTGCGGGTGATTCCCTTTGACCAACTAACAGCCGAGCAGCTGGAGGGAGAGAGCGAAGAGGTCATAAATCTGGCAGTGGCCCGCATCAAAGAGCTGCTGGAAGCCGAACTGGAATTCATGGATGCCTATGCATAAGCAGTTGATAAACAGACATTTATAAGTGCTTAGATTTATTTACAAATGTTGGAAATAAACGCCGGACCCTTACAGAACGGGGAAACAGAATGAAATTAATGAAAGCGGGTTTAATCCTGCTTCATATAATTGTTGGGATTGGTGCTTTGGCAGGCGGCTATGCCGGTATGGCAGACCCTGTTTCGCCTTTGGGCATGACAGTCGGACAGATTAAAAATGGCCCTTTTGACAACTACTTGATCCCGGGGCTTTTTCTGTTTGTTGTGATAGGCATCGGTAATTTGTTGGGCGCCTTCATGCTGGCAGTCAATTCAAGGCACAGAGGGTACATAAGCAGTATCATGGGAGCAGTTCTGATAATTTTCATCATTATACAGTGCATGGTTCTGGGCATGATCTATTATTTACATACTATTTTCTTTTTCGTCGGGCTGATACAGGCCGCCATGGGCATGAGCATCTTGTCTAAACCAAGAAAGATTCCCTGCAGATGATTGTTTTTCATGCTCATCTTTTATATAATTATGGATGCATTAATTATTACCTGTCATGCCGATGTGGCTCAGTGGCAGAGCAGCTGATTCGTAATCAGCAGGTCGCCGGTTCAAATCCGGCCATCGGCTCCACTTGAAAAGAAAGAACCCGCTGATACCGGCGGGTTTATTTTTTATCCCAGTATTACTTTGAGATTTGTAAAATACCATAATTTGACCATAACAGTTAAAAAGCTCTTCCCCATGTAGCCTTCCTGGATAACTTTGATGTAAAATTAATAGTCTTTTTTCTTTACCGGAATCCAGATTTCGCTTCGATACTTTGGATTCTCAGTGTCTGGACTCTCGTTCCACAAAATTTCAGGGCCAGGACCTGCCTCATATCCTGAAGACGGAAACCACTCTGAGTATATTCTGCCCCATACATTTTGAAGTGTTTCTGGGAATGGTCCAATGGATTCAAATACTGCCCAGGTACAAGCATCAATTTTTAATACATCAAATTCTGCTGTTTCATCAACTGAAGTCGCTACCCCGATGTAATGATCCAACTCGCCCTTTTCTTCCATTCTTCCTTCTGAAAAATTAGTGGAAGCACTAATAATACCTGTTGGCTCTACATTGGAGATTGCTTTTAATTGTTTAATAACCTCCGGTGTTAATAGTTCGGTCATTTTTGCAATCTCTGGATTGACACCTTCAAAAATAATGGGAACTCTCTTCTTAAATCCTACTAACTTAAAAGGTCCTTTCTGGGCAATACGATAGTTCATTTCGCATCCTCCTTTAATTGATAATTGAAAGGTCATTCGAGGATAAGCTTTTAATTGCGTATTCTCACTCCTAGCCTCAGAAGGGAGAATGCCATGCAGGGAATGAAAAGCACGGGAAAATGAATCAGCCGAATTATAGCCATATTTGACGGCTACATCAATTATTCTCAAATCCTTATCTTTCAAATCAAGTGCAGCCAACGACAGTCTTCTTCTCCGAATATACTCTGATAAACTTATGCCTGCTAAAAATGAAAACATCCGCTTATAATGATACTCTGAACAGCAAGCAATTTTAGATACTTCACTATAATCAATTTCTTCTGTTAAGTGCTCTTCAATATATGCCAATGCATTATTCATACTTCTTAAAGAATCCATTGAACAACCTCCTTTCATCATCAATATTATCAAAGGGTGCGTTTTTCCATCCGACAATCTGTGCACAATATAGGCGAGTCCGTTTCATAGCAGGATAAAGATTTACACTTTTATGGACAAAAACTCTATTTTTATTGCAATACCCATAACAGCTTCATTCTTTCAACCAATTTCGGTAATACATCCATCACATAGTCTATATCTTCAATACTGTTATCTTTACCCATACTGAGGCGCAGGGAACTTGCTGCTACTTCTTCTCGTATCGACAGTGCCTTTAAAACATGTGAAACAGCAAAAGAATTGCTGCTGCAGGCGGCTCCGCCTGATGCAGCAATTCCTTCAGCATCGAGGAAAGTTAACAATGATTGGCCTTCTATCCCTGGAAAGACCAGGCTGATATGTCCCGGCAACCGAGCTCCGGGATGTCCTGTAAGATAAGCCTCGGGGATCTCATTCATAATACGGTTGAATAACGTTTGTCCTAATAGCTGAAGATGCTCCAAACGCTGCGGCATATATTTTTCCGCCAGCTCAGCTGCTTTACCCATACCAACAATGCCAGGTATGTTCTCAGTACCGGAACGCTGTTTGCTCTCCTGTCCCCCTCCATATATCAGAGGATTTATCTGCACTCCATTCCTGACATAGAGTGCCCCGACCCCTTTAGGTCCGTAAAACTTATGGGCGGACAAAGACAGCAAATCAACGGTCAGCTCTTTTACGTCTATCGGTATTCGTCCCACCGTTTGAACGGCATCAGTATGAAAAATTATCCCCCGGCTGCGGCATATTTCGCCCAAAGCGGGGATCATTTGTATGGTTCCGATTTCATTATTGGCATGCATCAAACTTACCAGTATGGTATCCTCACGAATCGCATTCTGGAGATCCTGGGGATCGATTTGCCCAACCATGTTGACCGGCAGAACAGTGAGATCAAAACCTTCATTTTGCAAACTTTGAAAGGTATTCAAAACCGCATGGTGTTCTATGGCTGAGGTAATTAAATGCTTGCCCCTATTTTTCCTGGCCTGGGCGGCACCAATAATCGCCATATTGTTTGCTTCGGTTCCCCCGCTGGTAAAAACAATTTCAGAAATATCAGCCGATATCAAAGCGGCCAGTTGTTTGCGTGCTTTAAGCAACGCCTGGCGCGCTTCTTCCCCGAAAGCATGCAGACTGGAAGGATTGCCGAAATTATTGGTGAGCGTTTCAGTCATAACCCGCACGACTTCATAATCAACCGGTGTGGTTGCACTGTGATCCATGTAGACTCGTTTCATGACAGCACTCCTATGACTGTTGAACAACCCGACTGGCTGCCGCTTTATGCAAAGCCTGATCCAAATCCCAGATCAAATCATCGACATCTTCAATGCCAATCGACAGGCGGATAAGATCAGGTGAAAGCCCGGCCAATTTCTGTTCTTCTTCATTCAATTGGGCATGGGTGGTGCTGGCCGGATGGATGACCAAAGATTTGGCATCTGCGACATTGGCTAACAGTGAGAAAATTTGCAGACTGTCTATAAACTTTTTGCCTTCTTCGACACTGCCCTTAATCCCGAAGGTAAAAATTGATCCAACTCCTTTGGGAAAATACTTCTGCACTAAATGGTTATATTTATTGCCTGGCAAACCGGGATAATTGACCCACGAAACCAAGGGATGCTGGTTTAGAAAGGCGGCAATCTTCTGGCTGTTTTCCACATGGCGTTCCACCCGTAAAGACAGAGTTTCCAGACCTTGCAGCAACAGGAATGCGTTGAAGGGACTTAGGGCTGCGCCAGTATCGCGCAACAGCTGTACCCGGGCTTTGGTTATATATGCAGCAGGGCCGGCAGCTTCAACATATACAACCCCATGATAACTTGGATCGGGCTGGGTCAGACCGGGGAATCGTTTGCTCGAAGCCCAATCAAATTTGCCGGAGTCAACAATCACTCCACCTATCGAAGTACCATGCCCGCCAATGAACTTGGTGGCGGAATGGACAACAATATCCGCACCAAAATCAAACGGCTTGATCAAATAAGGAGTGCCAAAAGTATTGTCTATGATAAGAGGGAGTCCGTTATCATGAGCGATCCTGGCAACAGCTTCAATGTCGACCAGATTTATGCCCGGATTACCGATTGTTTCAAAATAAATTGCTTTGGTCTTGTCGTTTATAGCCTTACGGAAATTATCAGGATCATCGGGATCAACGAAATGAGTTTTGATTCCCAGCCGCGGCAGGGTAACAGAAAACAGATTAAAAGTGCCTCCATAAAGCGTGCTGGCCGAAACAATCTCATCGCCCGCCCCGGCAATATTCAATATGGCATAGGTGATGGCGGCCGAACCGGAGGCTACAGCCAGTGCGCCAACTCCGCCTTCCAGGGCGGCAATGCGTTTTTCAAATACATCGGTGGTGGGATTCATGATTCGGGTATATATATTGCCTGATTCAGCCAAAGCAAAAAGGTCGGCTGCATGCTGCGCATTTTTAAATACATAAGATGTTGTCTGATAAATAGGAACTGCTCTGCTGCCAGTGGCAGGATCAGCCTCCTGTCCCGCATGAACCTGTAAAGTATTAAACCCAAGATTTCTTTCTGTCATTTTAACCACTCCTTTAAATATATTTTATATATTTCCTATAGCTTTACTAGTGTATTAAAGTAAAAAATTTTAAATATATGCCATTAGTGATAAATTGCTGTTCAGCTGATTATATTGATTAATCAAATCTTCCAGCGTGATCGAATCAGCTACTTGATTGATGCTGGCATTCATTTTATCCCAAACCGCATTTTTTAAACAATATTCCATCTGATTATCTGTTAGAGTATTATAATCTGCAACAACCGCCAGATCTCCCTCCAAAACTCTCAAGATCATGCCAACGGAAATACTGGCCGGCTTGTCAGCCAAAACATAACCGCCCTGGGCTCCTTTAATGCTTTTAACCAATCCTCCTTTACGCAGCGATGCAAAAACCTGCTCCAGGTAATTTGCTGATACGTCCTGTCTCTCTGCAATTGCAGCAATAGAAACATGACTTTCTGCGTGCATGGCCAAATCCAACATGGCTCTTAAACCGTATCTGCCTTTGGTTGATATTTTCATACTGCAGCGCTCTCCAATTTATATTAATCATGTTTTATTAGATATTAATTAATTGATAATTACTTTGCAAATATTTTTTTCATTAGTTTCATTCTTTAAGCTATTATAATTTTTGCATATTGACAAATAGAAATCTCTGCTCTAAAATCATATCAATCCGATAGGAATTGTATGTTAATGAGGGGCAACAACATGTCTTATTTAAAAATTCATCAGATCATTAATAATCGCTGCGAATTGAATCGATGTTGTTACCAATAATATTATATAGAATACACAGAATGATCTTAATTTAAATAAAACGAAGGAGATGTTCATAATGACAGCTTATAAATCAATTACAGAACTTATTGGGCGTACACCAATTCTGGAGCTGGTGAATTTGGAAAAGAAATATAACCTTTCTGCCACCATTTTCGCCAAGCTGGAATTCTTTAATCCTGCTGGCAGCGTGAAAGACCGTATAGCCAAGGCTATGCTTGATGATGCAGAAGCCAGGGGACTGCTTCAGCCAGGTGCTGTCATTATCGAACCTACCAGCGGGAATACCGGTATCGGCCTTGCATCTATTGCTGCAGCACGCGGCTACAGAATCATACTTACCATGCCGGAGACCATGAGCATGGAACGACGCAACCTTTTGAAAGCCTATGGTGCAGAACTGGTATTGACTGAAGGTGCAGAAGGCATGAAGGGTGCCATCGCCAAGGCGGAGGAACTGGCAGCTGAAATACCTGACAGTTTCATTCCCAGCCAGTTCACAAATTCCGCTAACCCGGCCATACACCGCAGTACAACGGGACCGGAGATTTGGGAAGATACTGACGGTAAAGTTGATATTTTCGTGGCAGGGGTTGGTACCGGCGGTACCTTAACCGGCGTTGGTGAATATCTGAAATCACAAAATCCAAATATAAAAGTGATCGCGGTGGAACCTGCCGGCTCTCCGGTACTTTCAAAAGGAACACCGGGCACACACAAGATACAGGGTATCGGCGCTGGTTTTGTCCCCGACACTTTAAACACTGCTATCTATGACGAAATTATAACTGTTGAGAATGAGGATGCCTTTGCCATTGGTAAAGCCATTGCCCAGACCGAGGGCGTATTGGTAGGTATTTCCTCTGGCGCTGCAGCATGGGCGGCATTAGAACTTGCAAAACGTCCTGAGAACAAAGGCAAAATTATCGTAGCGTTACTGCCTGACACCGGAGAAAGATACCTCTCCACCCCGATGTTCGCAGAACAATAAATATCCAAATGGAATAGGGTGGCATCAGGCATCTGTTTCCAAAACAATTGCTCCAGTCTTAGACATGTTACGGGTTTCTTTAACTAAATCCTGCAGCGAATACGAATCCAGAACTTCAGCAATACTATCCCGAACTCTAGTCCAAATTATACGTGTAACACATATATCGGCTCGTTTGCAATCATCCGGATTTAGCTCACTTACACAGTCAACCGGTGCCAGAGGCCCTTCAAGAACCCTGATAATATCTCCCACGGATATGTTCTGCGGAGCCCGCCCTAAAACATATCCTCCCTGTGAACCACGGACACTTTTAACCAACCCTGCCTGTTTTAACGGGATTAGCAGTTGTTCCAGGTAACGTTCGGATATATCCTGCCTTTGGGCGATAGCATGAATAGTTATAGGGCCTTCACCCTCACTCAAAGCTATTTCCAGCATAGCTCTCAAACCGTATCTGCCTTTTGTTGATAACCTCATGAGTATATACTCCTTTTCTATTAATCTATGGTTTAAATGAACAGACAATCATTTTTCCCAACAAGTTGCAGCAGGTATGCGAATGTTCTCTGGTACATTTATAACCGTATACATATCTTCCAGTGAATGCAGTATTTCCTCCACAGTTGTGAAACTTTTGCTCACCGCCATTCCCTGATTCCCTATAGATATTATAGTGTTTTCGGCAATGAGTTATCAATTATTAACTCATATTTGTTTTAATCATTTGATTTCATAATTGGAACATTATTTAGGAGGAAGCTTAAACTGGAAGGCCCAAAAGGAGATTGACCGTTAATGCAAGTTCTTTCAATATTGTTCATGGGAATGAATTTATTTAACATTTTAGTTAAGACTAGACTGACTGGAGTCAATAGATTTTTTAATACTTTCTTCCTAATATAAATTATGGGCAGGAAGCTTTTTTTCAAGGAGGTGTTCCAATAATGCGTTGTGATTATCATCTGCATTCTTATATCTCAGCCGATAGTCCAACCAGTCCTTTTCAGCAGATCAAACAAGCCGAAGCGTTGGGCCTGAATGAGATCTGTTTTACCGAACATTTGGAAATCCATTTTTATAGAGGTGACGCCTGGCATGTTGACCTGCAAGATTATAAAAAGCGTTTCGCTCAATTAACCTCATCCAGTGTCAAAGTGAAGTTTGGGATTGAAGCAGGCATAGCGCTGGCGGCAGAATATTTTCCTGAACTTGAAGATGAACTGCGGTCTGTGCAATGTGATTTTGTTCTGGCCAGTGCGCATTCAATCAATAATATAGATCCGTTTGATCCTGCTTTCTATGAAGGTAAAACCATAGCCCAAGTGTTTCGGGATTATATCAGTTCCATTTTGACCGGCATCAAGCAATTAAACCCGGACCTTTTCAGTAGTGTGGGACATATCGATTTCCCGGCCAAGGGAGCCCATTCGGAAAAGGATTCGCGGCTGTTTTACCATTATGCTCCGGATGAAATTGATGCCTTGTTCCGGTATCTTATCCCGCTGGGCAAGTGTATTGAAGTAAATACTTCCTCATACCGCAATTTGGGCGAACTTGGGGTGCCGGGGGAGGACTGGCTGCGCCGTTATGTGCAATTGGGCGGTGAATTTGTCACCTTTGGCTCTGATGCGCATTCACCTGAATACATCGCCTATCGTTTTGATGATGCGGCAGAAATGGCGAGGCGTGCAGGGGTAAAATACTACGCCACCTTTGACCGGATGGTGCCTGTTCTCCACAAGCTATAAAATTTAAGAATTTATCTGATGGGATTATAGATTAACAACTCTGAGCCGTTTTATAATGGTATTACAAGGAGTGGTTGATCTATGAAAGGAGAAGTCTACAATCAATCAACCTGGATCGCATTAAAGGCGGCCAGCTATTATTACGAGCAAAACAAGACCTTGAAAGAAGTAGCACGGTTGCTGAATGTTTCTGAATCCACCGTTTCAAGGCTGATTCAACGAGCCAAAAAAGAGCAGATCGTTGAGTTTGTGATCCGCGATCCGTATAAATTGTGCCTGGATCTGGAATACCGGTTGTTGGAAAAGTTTGACTTAAAGGAAGTAATCATCGCCAATGCTTCCAGTGATCCGGAAGAAAACAAAAAGAGAGTGGCACTGGAGGGAGCACGTTATTTACAGAGGGAAGTCACTTCCCGTGATAAACTGGGCATTGCCTGGGGCGGGACCATGTATTACCTGGTTCATTACCTGAATCCCTGCCAGCGAACTGATACCAGTTTTGTTACCTTGCATGGCAGCCTGTCCTGCTGTGATTACGAACTGGATGTGCACAATCTGGTTTCCCGCATGAGCATGGCGTTTGGAGGGAATTATTATTCCCTTTCTTCCGCGGGCCTTTTTAACAGCAGGGAAGACCTGCAGACCATCAAACAGGACGCCAATGTGCGGCGTATATTTTCGTTGTTCGAACAATTGACCATATCAGTCAGCGGCATGGGATCTTTTTACCCGGAACTGGACTCGCCGCTTTCACGCCTTGCATACCTAAAGCCGGAGGAACTGGCAGATTTGCGGGATAAAGGGGTTTACGGAGATATAATTTTGCGCTTTTTTGACTGCCAGGGTAAGGAATTAGACAGTGACATCAGGGATCGTACCCTGGCAATCGATATCCAAACTTACAAAAAAATCCCCCGTAAAATCCTGGTCGTTTCAGGGGTCCAGAAGGCTAAAAGCCTTGTGGCAGCTTTAAAAGGAGGACTGGTCGATGTCCTGATCGTCGACAGCAAACTGGCTCAGGCGATTTTATCATAATTTTATATGATACAGATATGATTTTCGGATCCGGTTGCATAAAAGAAGACCATATTGAAAATATTTTCAATATGGTCTTCTTTTTCCCGTCTGTTTACCCTTAAGATAAGGTACCAGAATTCTAAACAAATGGAGGAATAGACATGTATATCGACCCAATCATTTGCCAATTCCCTGAGGCATTGGATGAAGATCGTTTTATTATTGCGACTTATTATTGTGCCACCAAAGCCAATACCAACATGTTGAAGTTCGCGGCGGCGCTTGCGGTTGAACAGACCACCGGAACCTGGCTTAAAGTCCCGGCTGAAACCCCTGCAGTGCGCGAGCGTTGCATCGGGCGTGTGGTCGGGGTCTATGAAACTCCTGCCTATCAGATCGAAATTCCTGCAGATGTAGCTGAAAGACATTTCATTATTCGTATCGCTTTCCCCTGGGCGAATTTCGGACCCCAGTTTGCCATGATGCTGAGTACGGTGATTGGCAACATCTCCAGTTCCGGGAAAGTAAAGTTGCTTGATTTGGAATTCCCCAAGACATTCCTGGCTGAATTTCAGGGTCCCAAATTTGGCGTAAAGGGCGTCAGGGACCTTTTGGGAGTCCATGATCGCCCCCTGCTAAACAACATGATCAAACCCTGCACCGGTTTGGATGCAGCTACCACTGCCGAACTGGCTTATGAGTCAGCCATAGGCGGGGTCGACATTATCAAGGACGATGAGCTGGTAGCCGATGCGCCTCACTGCCGGCTGCTGGACCGGGTAAAAGCTGTTATGGCCGCAATAAAGCGGGCTGATGAGGAAAAGGGCGAAAAAACCCTTTATGCCTTTAACATCACTGACCGGACCGATAAGCTGAAGGATAATGCCTATCGTGCCATTGAAAATGGAGCCAACTGTTTGATGGTGAATTATTTTACCATCGGTTTGGATGCTTCCCGGATGCTGGCCGAAGATCCTAATATCAACGTACCGATTTTGGCTCATTCCGATTTTACCGGTGCGGTTTATGAATCTTCCTGGTCAGGCATGAGTGCGAACCTGATCGGCGCCAAACTGCCGCGTCTGGCAGGCCTGGATATGATCATCGGCCTGACCCCCTACGGGAAATTCCCCATCATGATGGATACCTTTATTGGTATGGGCTATCACATGCTTTCTCCCCTTCATAATATTAAACCAGTTTTCCCCATGCCGGGCGGCGGAACCACCCAGGGTCATGTGGAAGACATCATCAAGAAGTTTGGCAATGACATAATTATCGCAGCCGGCGGGGCGATCCACGGTCATCCCATGGGGCCGGCCTCAGGAGCCAGAGCATTCCGCCAGGCCATCGATGCGGTCCTGGGCGGTATGAGTCTGGAAGAAGCGGGACTACAGTATGAAGAACTCGGCTTGGCTTTGAAGGCCTGGGGGATCTATTCTGAAGCGCAAGGCGGTATTTTTGATTTAAAGGGCTAAGCCCTGATATTAATAATAAATGGAGGTAAATGGAAATGGCAAAACAGTATACTCGTGAACAGGTGTTGGACAGGATCAGAAAAAGTGTTGAAGCAGGCAAGCCGGTTGTTATTGCGGGTGCCGGCACTGGTATCTCGGGTAAATTTGCTGAAAAGGGAGGTGCAGACCTGGTAGGCGTATATAACTCCGGTCTTTACCGTATGGATGGGAATGGTTCCCTGGCCGGGTTAATGCCCTATGGCAATGCCAATCAGATCGTGATTGATCTGGCACACAGGGTATTTCCGCAAATTCAGGAGGCACCCATGATTGCAGGGATCTGCGGCTCCGACCCGACCCGGGAAATGAAACCATACCTCAAGTATTTGATTGATTTGGGTTTCTCGGCTGTGATGAATTTCCCCACCGTCGGTCTGATCGATGGACGCTTCCGTCAGGAACTGGAAGATACCGGCATGGGTTATGGCAAGGAAATTGAAACTCTCAAGCTAGCAAAAGAACTGGGCATGTTTACTATTGCCTATGCTTTCAACGAAGCGGAAGCGGAAATGGTCGGCCAGGCCGGAATGGACGTCATGATTTGCCATATGGGGCTGACCACCGGCGGAGCCATCGGTTCAAAATTCTCCGAAAAAGTTTCTTTGGAAGATGCGGCTGCATTGGTTAACCGCATGACTACAGCGGCTCGCAAGTATAACCCCAATGTTATAATCTTTGCGCATGGTGGCCCGATATCCTCACCCCAGGACACGGCCTATATTTATGAGCATACTGATTCGGTAGGATTCCTGGGCGCATCCAGCATTGAACGTATTCCCATTGAAGTACCTCTTGCAGAAGCGGTCAAAGAGTTTAAGAAACAATCCCTGAGAAAAAAATAAGGCTATCGTATATCAAGGGAGGCGATCGTATTGAAGGCTAAGATTCTGGTTGCGGGAATTCTTGATACCAAAGGAGAAGAAATCAAATATATCGCCCAACAAGTTGCAGCAGCCGGCGCTCAACCCACTATTCTGGAGCTAAGTGTAGGCAAGGAAGTTGGCTGGGCGGATATTGGATTAAGTGAAATTCTAAAAGAAATAAACAAGACCCCGGAGGATCTTTACAAGGTAGATCGCCATCAAGCTTCCGCCTGGGTTACCGAAGCGGCCATCAAATATGTTGGCGGCCTGGTAAATCAGGGAGAAGTAGATGGTATCATTGCCTGTGGAGGATCCATGGGGGCCAGTATAG
>Ga0209313_1000112_pt1 | contig 98397 bp, 58 predicted proteins | sample BioC13SIPDNA_3_FD_185748 | JGI IMG/M metagenome (GOLD analysis project Ga0209313, IMG submission 185748) | Anaerobic biogas reactor microbial communites from Washington, USA - Biogas_R2_B C13 SIP DNA (SPAdes) (version 2) | ecosystem: Engineered > Bioreactor > Anaerobic > Unclassified | place... | reverse complement strand
AAAAGTCTCCCTCAGGAGAACCTCGAAGACGCCGTCACAACGCTGAGGCCAACGCTCAGAGAAGACCAAGAACTCGACCAGCAAGAAAGAGTCTGCACCGAAACGCGAAGTCGGCTTAGTTCAACGACACGGATCAGATGGCCGCCGCGTCCGGCGCAGCCATCGCGCGCGACCCAACCGGCGGCTCATCTGCATCCGCTTGTTCGGACTCTCGGATGCACGATCGATCAACAACCATTCGACCATCGCGGCCCTGACGGGATTGCAGGTCGGCAACAATTCGACCAAGGTCGAAGCCAAATGACGCCGCGTATTCCTCGCGGCGTTTTCTCGTTTCGAGGACAATTGGATCATCAAACATTGAGTATCTCCTGCGGCGTACAGATGACGGGCGGTCGAAGTCCAGCGTCGTTCAGCACATCTTCAATTTTACGCCGAAACGCGGGATTGGCGATGTGCTTGCAGTTCCAAGTCAACAAGTAGTCGATTCGATTCAATGCGGCGATTGCGATATGGAGTGCATCCACCGCAGCCTTTGCTGGCAATCCCACGCGACGGATCAACTCTTGCGCGAGATTTTGAGTCGCCGCATTGATGGCCAGTACAGGAATCCCGTTCAGAAAGACAAGCCGTTCCTTTGCGGCCGTCGGATCGCCAGCAGAGCATTCGTCTACAACGGCTTGCGATGCGAACAGTTCAAACCTCGAACGCTGATCGTTCCACCATTCAAGAGTCATCAGTTGGTTGGCGGCAAAGATGATATCCGTGCCGGGACGCGACGCCAAATAGCCAATGACGGACGTCTCAAGATAAACCGATGCCATAGGCTTTCATCGTTTCTGTCCGAACATCTTGATTCAGCGGATGTTCCAACCAGTCGGGGCGGAGAGATTTGAACTCTCGGCCTCCTGCTCCCAAAGCAGGCGCGCTAGCCAGACTGCGCTACGCCCCGCGTGACTGCGGCACAGGCGTCCATGCTAACCGCACATGGCCGGTAACGCAATCGGTTGACTGCGATTGCTTGCGCCCAAGCAGAACGGATCGCGGGGAACCCGACCGCGGACGGCAAGGCTGGCGGCCTTTGTCAGCCGACCTGGCGAAGGGACGAGGCGACGCCGGTATCCGTCAGATGGCTGAAAACCCGGTCGAATTCGTCGTGATTGCTGAAATGGATCACGATCTTTCCGCGACCGCGAGCCGTCTGTTGGATGTCGACTTTCGTGCCGAGCGCCATCCGCAGTTCCTGCTCCAAGGACGCCGTTTGCTCGTTGCGGGTTCGTTTTCGGGATGTCTCGCCGCCGCCCACGACCTTGAGAACGGGTCCATCCTCTTGACGGATCTTGTCCTGGACCTCCGCCTCGATGGCCCGGACGCTCAAGCCCTCTTGCCGAATGCGGCTGCAGAGTTCGATCTGTTCTGCCTCGTCCCCCAGCGGCAACAGCGCGCGGGCATGGCCGGCGGAAATGTCGCCTGTGTGAAGGGCGTCGAGTACCGCCTGGGGCAATTCCAGCAGTCGCATCAGGTTGGCGATTGTGGAACGGTCGATCTTCAGGCGGCGAGCCAAGTCCTCCTGCGAACAACCATGTTCTTCCAGGTACCGCTTGAACGAGAGCGCTTTTTCGATCGGGTTCAGGTCCTTGCGATGCAAGTTTTCGACGATGGCCAGTTCGGCGACGAGCCGGTCGTCGGCTTCGCGCACCTGGGCCGGGATCTGCGTCCAGCCGGCCTGGATGGCGGCTCGCAGCCGTCGTTCGCCGGAGATCAGTTGGTAACGCTCGCCCACGCGACGGACCGTCACGGGTTGCAGCAGGTCGTGCTCCCGCAGGCTTTCGGCCAGTGAGGCGATCTCCGGTCCCGTAAAATCCCGCCGCGGTTGGAACGGATTGCCGTCGATCTGATCAATCGGCAGCTGCAGGATGCCGGAAACGGCAGGCGTCTGAGGGACTGCAGCGTGCGCGTCCTCGTCACTGGGAAACTCGGCTACCCGCAAATCGCTGCCGCCGGTCCCTACGCCTTCCGAATCGTCCAGCGGCGCTCCCAGCAATGCAGCCAATCCTCTACCCAATCGCCGATCCTTGCTCATGGTCTAAGACCTCCATGCACAGTTCGATGTAAGCTCGCGTACCCGGCGAGCGAGGCGCGTAATCCAGGACCGACAGTCCGTGGCTGGGCGCCTCGGACACCGCCACGTCGCGCGGAATGACGGTGTCGAAGACGATCTCGCCAAAGAAATCCCGTACTTCCGATTCGACTTCGTAGGTCAGCTCCAGCCGGGGGTCGTACATCGTCAGCAGGATGCCGCCGAATTCCAAACGGCCCGACTGGTTGACCATAACCTTGCGGATGACGTGAATCATCTGCGTGAGCCCCTCCATGGCGAAGTACTCGCACTGGATAGGCATCAGCACCTCGGTGGACGCCGCCAACGCCGCCTGGGTCAATTCGCCCAGCGACGGCGGACAGTCGATCAACACGAAGTCGTAAGCATTGGTGTTGACTGCCAGGTGCCGCCCCAGGGTTTGTGCGGTCTGCCGATTGTCCTGGGACAGCAATTCAACGTCGCGAAAGCTTCGGCTGCCGGGAAGGAGTTGTAGATTGGACACCGACGTAGGGCAGACCGACTCGTGCAGCGGCTGGTCCAGCACCAAGGCGTGATGCTCGACCGGCGTCTGATTCAGGCCGCTGGTGGCGTTGCACTGCGGGTCCAGATCGACCAGGAGCGTACGGCTGCCGGACTTGGCCAAAGCGACGGCCAAGTTCACGGCGGTCGTCGTCTTGCCGACTCCGCCCTTCTGATTGGCAACGCACAGGATTCTTCCCAACCGCTCGTCCTCCCTGACGAACCAGCCACGCTGCGCACGCGCTCCCCGTCGGGGCGCGCTCAACCAGCGGGGCAGACCCCGCCGCACGCAGGTGAGGCCGGGATTGTAACCACTGTCCGCCGAAATCGGGAATGTCATTTCTCGACGTTCCACGTGAAACGAACAGACGCCGGAGATTGCCTGTTTCACGTGAAACACGCAGCCCCGCCAGCTGATCCAAATCACGCAGTCCCGTTTCACGTGAAACGACAGGCCGAGAATTGGACAACGGCCCGTCGCACGGTTATTCCAGCGGATTGATGACCAGGCCGGTCAGCAGCTTGGGATAGAAATAGGTGCTCTTGGCGGGCATGCGTTCCTGGCTCTCGCTGATCTTGCGGACATGCTGGACCGTAGCGGGCATGACCAAGGCGGCCAGCGGGTACGGCTGATCCGGACCATCGCCACGCCGAAGACCGTCGACGAGTTCCTCGACCAGATGAACGTATTCGGCCTTGGGCAGTTGCTTGGCCCCGAACAAGGTTTCGATCACCAGGCGGTGCAGAATGCTGACACCCAGCTGTTGCCAGACGGCACTGTGATCGGTCGCCACCTGGGCCATCCGCTGCCGGCCGGCAGGAGTGATGCGTACCACGGTCCACTGCTGGTCTGCGGCGGTGTAGAAACCGATGACGCCTTGTTCCTCTTCCAGTTCGATCGTCTCCCAGACCGCGTGAGCGGTCTCAGGCCCGCGGCCTGCGACATCGGCTTGGAAGCAGTCCCCGAGCGTTGCCTGCAACTCTGCAGAGGTCAGTTGAGGCAGGCCCCGGAACAGCCGGTGCGTGGGCAGCACAACCATGCCGGGATCGCTCATGCTGACGCACATGCCCAACACGAAGTTGGCCGGGTGACTGCCAGGCAACGTCTGGCCGCCCGACAGGTGATCGCGGTAGTTGCAGGCGGTTTCGTAGCGGTGATGCCCGTCGGCGATAAACATCGGCTTGGTCCCCAGGACGGCGGCCGCCTCGGCAATGACCTTGATGTCGCTGACCGGCCACATGCGGTGGATGACGCCCAAGTGGTCGACGGCTTCGAGCGGCGTCACGCCTTGGACCGCCCGTTCCAGGATCTCCTGGGCGGTGTTCTCCTCGTCGGGGTACAGGCCGAAGATCTGGCTGAGGTTGGCCTTGCACGCCACCGTTAATTTGAAGCGGTCGGCCTTGGCTGCTGCGTGGGTCTCCTCGTGCGGGTAGATCTTTCCTTCGCCGAACCGTTCCAAGCGAATGCGGGCCATGAAGCCGCGCCGGTTCAGTTCCTGTCCACCGTAGTGGAACGTCTGGTGGTAGACGTACAAAGCGGGGTCCGGATCCCGCTGCAGCAGCCCTTCGCTGCACCAGTTCCTGAGGAACCTTGCCGCGCGCGTGTAGCGGTTGTGCGTGTCGTCGTCGCCGGGTTCGTCCCGATTCAGGATCAGGCGAATCACATTCGCGGGGTGCTTCTGGTACAGCTGGTCCTGCAGTTCGGGGCCGATGACGTCGTACGGTGGAGCGACAACATCGCTCAGCGCGCCGACGTGTCCCAGATCGTAACGGAGTGCTCGAAAGGCTTGGATTTCAGGCATGGCATTCCTCACGGCATCGGGAAACGGACGACCATCTGAGCACGATTGTTTCTCGAACGAGGCTCAGTACCGGTAGTGTTCGGGCTTGAACGGACCCTCGGCGGGGATGCCCAGATAGTCGGCCTGTTGCGGAGTCAACTTCGTGAGCTTGGCCCCCAGATGTTCCAAGTGCAGCCGGGCAACCTCCTCATCCAGGCGTTTGTCCAGCCGGTACACGCCCACCTCATGGTTGCTCGTCCACAGATCGATTTGGGCCAAGACCTGGTTCGTAAAGCTGTTGGACATGACGAAGCTGGGGTGGCCTGTCGCGCAGCCCAGGTTCACCAAGCGTCCTTCGGCCAACATGTAGATGGTGTGGCCGTCCGGAAAAGTATAGGCGTCCACTTGCGGTTTGATCTGCGTCCGCCGAATACCTGGAACGCGAAGCAAAGCGTCGACCTGGATTTCGTTGTCGAAGTGGCCGATGTTGCAGACGATCGCCTGGTCTTTCATCTTGGCCATGTGATCGACCGTGATCACATCACAGCTGCCGGTGGCGGTCACGTAGATGTCGGCGTAGGGCAAGGCGTCTTCCACCGTCGCCACTTTGTAGCCGGCCATGAGTGCTTGCAGGGCGCAGATCGGGTCGATCTCGGCGATCCACACTTGGGCGCGCTGCCCCAGCAACGACTCGGCCGATCCTTTCCCCACGTCGCCATAGCCGCACACCATCGCGATCTTTCCGGCGATCATCACGTCGGTCGCCCGATTGATGCCGTCGATCAGCGAATGGCGGCAGCCGTAGATATTGTCGAATTTGGATTTGGTGACCGAGTCGTTGACGTTCATGGCGGGAACCAGCAGTTCGCCCCGCTCGAGCATCTGGTACAAACGGCGAACGCCGGTCGTGGTCTCTTCGGAGACGCCCTTCCATTGGCTCACCGCCCGGTGGAAGAAGCCCGGATCGCCGGCCAGGCTGCATTTCACGACCTGGTTGATGATGGCTAGTTCCTTGTTGTCGGTCGGTTCGTCCAACAACGCGGGGTTGTCTTCGGCCTGGTAGCCGCGGTGAAGGATCAGCGTTGCGTCCCCCCCGTCGTCGACCACGAGGTTCGGACCGCTGCCGTCCGGCCAGGTCAGGGCCTTCTTGGTAAACTCCCAGTACTGTTCCAGCGTCTCTCCTTTGAACGCGAACACCGGCGTGCCGCTGGCGGCGATGGCGGCGGCGGCTTGGTCCTGGGTCGAGAAGATATTGCACGAGGCCCAGCGGACGTCGGCCCCGAGTTCTTTGAGCGTTTCGATCAACACGGCCGTTTGAATGGTCATGTGTAGCGAGCCCGTGACCCGCGCACCGGCCAGGGGCTTTTGCGGTCCGTATTTCTTTCGCGTGGCCATCAGGCCGGGCATCTCGTGCTCCGCCATTTCGATTTCGCGGCGGCCCAGGTCGGCTAAAGCGATATCCCGCACGACGAATTGCGGCTCAGCAGCTACGGCAAGCATCGGTTTCTTCCTGTTGAATCTGGGATCATGGAACTTGAACGATCAGCTTCGCAACGCGGTATAATAGGCGCGATCGGCCGCTTGGACAACTCCCGGTCGCCGAACCGCCCGAGCAACCGTGTGGAGGGGCGGTCGGCGACTTGCCACTCGAAAGCGGGGACGGCGAGTCTGAAACGCCCCGTTCAGTCATGCTTGGCAAAGGCGGTCAGCGCATTGCGCACGAAGTCGCGGACGCGCGCCGGGTCTTTCCGGCCGGGGCTGGATTCGACGCCGCTGGCCGTGTCGACCGCTGCCGGCCGCGTCGCGGCGATCGCGGCGGCCACGTTCTCCGGGCGGAGACCTCCGGCCAGGATGATGGGGACCGGAACCCGGACAGCCTGCAGTTCCCGCACCAGGGACCACTCGGCGACTTGTCCGGTTCCGCCGTAGCTTCCGGACTGGCAGGCGTCGATCAGCACGGCCTCCAGACGGCAGCCCAACGCCTCGCAACCGTCCAGATAGTCCGTGACCCACTGGCGATCGGGCGTGGCGCAGCGAAACGCCTTGATCAGCCGCCGCTCGGCCAACTCCCGTGCCGTCTGGGGCAATTCGTCGCCGTGCAATTGGATCGCATCCAACCCGACTTGTTGGCAAATCGTACGCACTACATCGGCCGGAGCATTGACGAACACCCCAACCTTGAGCACCGCAGCCGGAATCCGCCCGGCGATCGCCTCCGCTACTTCCGGCGACACGTAACGCGGGCTGGGTGGATAGAAATTGAGACCGATCGCGTCGGCGCCGGCTGCCACGCACATGTCGGCATCGTCGGGGCGAGTCACACCGCAAATCTTGACACGGAACAAGGCTGAACTCCGGTCCGCTGGTAACGATTTGTTGGATTCTCGGGATTTTAGCGCCGATGTTAGTTGTGACGACGTATGGACCCAGCTTTAAGGAATACGGCAGTATGAACCGCACACTGTTGACCATCGCGATCTTGGCATTGCTTTCCACCACACCCGGCTGCTTGCAGCGGAACACTTGTCCGCCCAGCCAATGCGGCTGCGGCGGATGCGGCGGAGTGCTGGGCGGCGCAGGGGGCGGCCCGATCTCGCAGGAGATCCACGCTTCGCAAGGCTGGCGCCACGAGCGGCCGGAATTCGAACCGCCGGGACCGCCCTCCGGCACCGTCGGCTATCCGTACTACACCCTGCGTGGACCGCGCGATTTCCTGGTGGACAATCCGCCCAGCATCGGCAACTAGTACCAAACGGGATTCCGTCACTTTCTCGCGTCGTTCATCAAGTGACCGTTTCGGCGCTGGGGTCAGGCTTACAGAATTCATCTTTCACCGAGCTTGGTGCCAGCCAAATGGTGCGAGCCTGCTCGGCCAAAATTGAATTCTGTAAGCCCGACCCCCTTTTGCGCGACCGTCCCGCAGTCATCCGCCGGTTGCCCATTCCTGTCCGACGTCAAGCGGCGGGCAGGAATTCTCGTGGCCGGCCAGCGACGGGAGCCATCTCTTCTTCGCCTGAGCATCAGGCGTGTCTCAACCGCGAAACCGGCTCACGGCCAGCGTGATATTCTGCCCGCCGAAGCCGAAGCTGTTGTTCAGTGCAATGTCGCACCTGGTCTCCCGCGGCTCGTTCGGCACGTAGTCCAAATCGCAGTCCGGATCTGGATTTTCGTAGTTGATCGTGGGCGGTATGACACCGTCGCGGATGGCCAACAGGCACACGATCATTTCGGTCACGCCGCCAGCGGCGATCAAATGGCCCATCATGCTCTTGGTGCTGGAGATGGGGGTCTGCTTTGCCCGCTCGCCAAAAACGACCTTGCAAGCCACCGTTTCGACTCGATCGTTCACCTGGGTGCTGGTGCCGTGGGCGTTGACATAGTCCACGTCGTCCGGGGAAACGCCCGCATCGCGCAAAGCCATCCTCATGCAGGCGATCGCGCCCCGCCCGTCCGGATGGATATCGGTGATCCGGTAAGCGTCGGCGGTCGAGCCGAAGCCAAGCACCTCGCCATGAATCTGGGCCCCGCGTCGCCGGGCGTGTTCCAGTTCCTCCAGCACGATCATGGCCGAGCCTTCTCCCAGGACAAATCCGTCGCGGAGGCGGTCGAACGGACGCGACGCTCTTTCTGGCTCGTCGTTCCTGACGGACAGGGCTGTGAGCAAATTGAACCCCGTCACGCCAAACGGATGAATCATGCTGTGCGTGCCGCCCGCGATCATCGCGTCGGCATCTCCGCGTCGGATGATCTCCGTGGCCTCACCGATCGCTTGGCTGCTGGCCGCGCACGCGGTCAAGCAATTCACGTTCGGACCCTGGGCGTTGAACAAGCCAGCGATATGACCCGAAGGCACACTCGGCTCTTGCTCCAATTCAGACATCGGCGAGAGCGTTTCCAGGCCCGTTTTAATGAAGCGGGACAGGTCCAGTTTGGGACCGTCGAGCGCCGCGATGACCATCTGGCTGAATCGCAGGAAATCCTGGTTTCCTTCACCGCTGCCCAGGTAAACGCCAAGTCGCCGGGGATCGATTCCGGAGTCCAGGATGCCGGAAGAGCCGACCGCCTGTTTCGCCGCTCCGACGGCAAACTTGGTGTGCCGACCGCATGACTTCCATTTTTCCGGATCTTCGCCAGCCAGCGAAACGTCCCAATTCTTGACTTCCGCCGCGATCCGAGACGGAAAGCTGCTGGCGTCAAAGATGGTCATGTATCCGACGCCGGATCGGCATTCCTTGAGACCCGTCCAAACGGTCTCTACATCATGACCCATGGGGTTAATCGCCCCCATGCCAGTGATGACCACGCGTCTTCTCATGCCCAAAATCACCTTCTCAGCCGACCGCCAGACGAAATGGTTACTGATGCAGGAACAGACTGTCCGCGCTGGCCAAAGGCAGGGACAACTCCAGCGGACCGCTGTCCGCCTTCCGAACCAGTTCCAATATTATACCAGCGCCGGATGACATCCATCAGGCGCAGATGCACCGCAGGAGGGTGAATTTGGAGGGCGTCACAAACGTGCCGGCCGGAAACGAGTCGAATCCCGATCCCGGCACGGCTTCGGCAGGAATGGATACGAACCGTTATTCAGCCCCGACCTTGGACTCGACGTAACGGCATAAGTCATTTACTGTCAGCAGGTTACCAAATTCCTGAACGACCGGATTCGCCTCGAACCTCGACAAATCCGCAAACGGCATCCGGCTCTTCAGCATCTCCAATCCGGCAGGCGTGACTTTGCCTTCCTGAACGTATTCAGCGTTGGTCAGAACATCCTCCGGGAACAATTCGGAACGCGGAATCTCGATGCCAAATGCCTTCTCCAGGCGGAAAACAATGTCCAGGAAGTCAATCGACTCGGCTCCCAGATCGCCCACCATCGTCGCCGCAGGCGAAACCTCTTCTTCGTCGACACCCAGGGCTTCCACCAGGGCTTCCTTGACTTTCTCAAACACTTCGGCTTTCGTCGTCATACCAAATCGCTCCCTATTGGAATGGATACTGTACGTCTTCTATGGCAATCGGAGTCTCGGCGAAACCCACCTCGCGGAAGGTCCTAGCGTGGCAAAATTCGACCGGTTCCCAAAGCACACCGCTTGAGTCCAGGCAAACATAAAGGGCCTAAGTATACTTGTGCCCGCCAGCATAGACAACTGCGAATCGATTTGGGTAGGGGGGGAAGTCGCATCTGCAACGGATTCTCCGATTTGCGGCTGTCGCGAAAGCCGGGCTTTATCAATCGGCGGCTTCCGTGTTAGGATACCCGATCATGCGACGAGGAATTTCTGTTTCTCCGGGAGTGGCGGTTGGTACGGCCTTCTGTATCAACGAGATTTTCGTCAATCCCGCGACACAGCACGTTGGCCAGGCAGACACATCTGCCGAATTGGCAAAATACGAAGCGGCTTGCGAACAGGCAAAACACGAGTTATTGACCCTGGAATCTGCAATTAATGCTCAGGCAGGACGTGATGCGGCCGCCATTTTTGCCGCTCAAGCTGCCATTCTCCGCGACGCGGCTTTCACCAACAACGTACGCACGTGGATCGTCGAGGAGCAGATTTCGGCCCAGGCCGCTCTGCAGAAACTGCTGGAGCTGTATCGGAACGTGTTTTCTCAGGTCGAGGATGCGTACCTGAAGGAGCGACTGGATGACATCCGGGACGTCATACTGCGCATCAATTCCCACTTGCTGGAGCGGCCCGAGGCGGCGCCGGAAGGCTTGGAGGGGCCTTTGATCGTGGTGGCCGACGAGTTGTTGCCGTCGCAGGTCGTCAGCCTAGGCACGATGGAAGTCCAAGGGATTGTGACGCAGGCGGGCAGCCAAACCAGCCATGCGGCAATCATCGCCCGCAGTCGCGGCATCCCCGCCGTGTCCGGCGTTCGCGACATCCTCCGCCACGTGCAGACGGGAGACGCGATTGTCGTTGACGGCAAGGAGGGCCGCGTCCTGGTCAAACCGGACGCAGAAACGCGAGCCGCCTACTTGAAACTGGAACGCGAGTTCTTCGATTTCAAGGACCAATTGGTTGAAAACCGCGCTCAGCCCGCAACGACGGGCGACGGCACGCCGCTGGAACTGCTGGCCAACATCAACAGCGCCACCGACGCCGAAGCGGCCAAGGCGATGGGGGCCACGGGGGTCGGTCTGTTCCGCACGGAATACCTGTACCTGATGCACCCCGTCGTTCCGGCGGAAGAGGAGCAGTACGAGGAATACTGCAACGTGATTCGCTCCAGCCCGAATCATCGGGTCACGATCCGAACCCTGGACTTGGGCGGCGACAAGACCGTGCCGTTTGTAGGCAGAGGCCACCGCGAAGCCAACCCGTTCATGGGCTGGCGAAGCATCCGGCTGTGCTTCGAGAATCCGGATTTCTTCACGGTCCAACTGCGTGCGATCCTCCGCTCCGCCGCGTACGCGCGCAGTTTGGGCGGGCAGGTCCGGCTGATGTTCCCCATGATCACGGCCTTGGAGGAAATTCACCGCGTGCGGCGTCTGGTGTCGGGCGTCAAACAGAAGCTGACCAAGGACGGCAAGCGGTTCGCCGACGTGCCGATCGGGCTGATGGTGGAAGTGCCCGCGGCCGCCGTTTCGATCAATTCGATGCTGCCCCAGGTCGACTTCGTATCGATCGGGTCCAACGACCTGGTGCAGTACCTGATGGCGGCGGATCGAGACAATCCGAAGGTCGCGCACCTTTGCCAACCCTTGGCGCCGGCCGTGCTGCAGGTGCTGACGGAGGTCGTCCGCAAATGCAACGCCGGGGGGCGGACCGTGACGGTTTGCGGCGAAATGGCCGGCCAGCCGCGGGCCTTCGCACTGCTGCTGGGGATGGGCGTGCGGAGCTTTAGCATGAGCCCCGCGTTCATCCCGTACATCAAGGAGTGTGGCAGGCATCTATCCATCGCCGAAGCCACGAAGATGCTGCAACACGCGCTGACCCTGCACACCACCCGGAAGGTCGCGCATTATGTCACCGAACAACTGAAGCGGCTGGCGCCGGACTTTGCGCGGCTCGATTTCTGAAGCGGACGCGGCTCAACGCTCGTCGCTCGCGAACAGGTTGTCCCACGGCGAGTCGTCGGCGAACGAGTCGCCGACGTCGGCCGCGATCAGATCGAGCACGTCCTCCAGTCCGAAGCGGTCCAGACGGAGCGTGTCCGGCTCCGCAGCCGTTCGCAACTGCAGTTCCGACCGCGCCGGCCGGACGGCGACCGGGCTCGGGGATTCGTCCAGACGCCGTTCGCTGCGCGGCGGACCGGTCAGCGCGGACGCCGTCCAATCGGCTTCCACGCCGGGTCCAGCCGAGGAGTCGTTTTGAGCCGCGAGCAGGGCCGTCGAGGCTGTTCCCTCGCCCTCCCCGCCGGACAGCGAGTTCAGGTAGTTGACGCGGTTGACCACCGCCACCACGTCGCTGGGGCTCGCGATGCCGTCCCCGTCCACGTCGTAGAACGGAGCGCCCGTAGGCCGGGGCGCCGGCAACGGGGGATAGTCCGGATGGCTGTTGATGTAGTTAATCACCAGCAGGACATCGATCGGCGACACATATCCGTCGTTGTTCACGTCCCAGCGGAGGATGGGATTCTGCCAGTCGGACGCCGCCGCATCGATGATGCTGATCACGACCGTCACGATCTGCTGGCTGACCGCCCCGTGGACGTCTACGGCCCGGTAGGTAAATGTGTCGTAGGTCGAAATGCCGCCGTTGTGCCGATAGCTGAAGGTGCCGTCTTCGTTCAGGGTGAAACCGCTGGCCGCAGCGTACTGCGGTCCGGTCACGAGTTGCGCCTCCACGACCTCGCCTTCCGCATCGGTGTCGTTCAGCAGCACGCTGTCATCGCCCGGACCGCCCACCGTGCCGGTGACGTCGTTGGCGTTCAACACGCCGCCGCGCACCACGGTGTAACCGTTTGGATCGATGTTGGCAATCGGCGCGTCGTTGACGCCCTGGATGGTCACCGTCACGGTGCCGACCGCCGAACCGATCCCGTCGCTGACCGTGTAGGCGAATTTCTCCGTGGCCGTCTGGCCGGCCTTCAACGCATCGAATTGTCCGTTCGGGCTGTACACGACCTGGTTGTTCGACGTGTTGGGCGGATTGATCACCACGCTGCCGCGCAAGCCGGTCTCGTCCACCGCCACCACGATCTTCGGTCCGAAATCGTCCGTGTCGTTGAACAGCACGTCGATCACCACGGATTCGTCTTCGGTCGTCGTCACCGCGTCGTTGACGGCCACCGGCGGATCGCTGGCGCCGAAGATCGTCACCGTGACGGCGGCCGTCGAGGTGCCGCCGTGCCCGTCGCTGATCGTGTACGTAAAGCGGTCCGTCGCCTCCTGACCCATCTTCAAGTAATCGAAAGCGCCGTTGGGATTGTACGTGACCGTATTGTCCGCATTGCGGACGGCCAGGCCTCGGGCGCCGGCCAGGTTGACGGAATCCACCTGCAGCGTGTCGCCGTCGATGTCTTTGTCGTTGGCCAGCACATCGATGACCTTGACGCCGTTCCGGGCCACGCGGATGTTGGAGTCGGCCACGGCGGTCGGGGCGTCGTTCAGCCCGTCGATGGTCACGGTCACGGTGCCCATGGTGCTGTAACCGTCCTCGTCCTTGACCGTGTACAGGAACGTGTCCGTCGCGGTCTGCCCGACGCCCAGGGACTCGAACCTTCCGTTGGGGTTATACGTCACCGTGTTGTCGAAGGAACCCAGGTTGTTGATCGTCACCAAACCCTTGGTGCCGACCAACTGCACGGCCGTGACCGTCAACTTGGTGCCTTCCGGATCGAGATCGTTGGCCAGCACCGGAATCGCCACGGTGCTGGCTTCAGTGGTCCGGGCGATCGGGTTTTCGGGCGTCCACACATCCGTCACCGCCTGCGGCGGATCGTTCAAGCCGAAGATCGTCACGACCACCGTGCCGGTGCTGACGCCGCCGTGCCCGTCCGAGACTTGGTACGTAAAGCTGTCAGTGGTCGACTGTCCGGTGTTCAAGTCGTTGAAACGGCCTGCCGGGTCGTAGCGGACCAGGTTGTGGTCCGTATCGATGGTGACCGAGCCGAGGCCGGCCACGACGTTGGTCACGGTCAGCGGGTGCCTTTCGGGGTCGACGTCGTTGGCCACGACATCGATGTCGATCGCCTTGTTCTGGTCGGTGAATTGCGTGTCGGCGACGGCCGTCGGCGCATCGTTGCGTCCCTCGACGGTGATCGTCACCGTGGCGGCCGAGGACAGAAACGTGCCGTCCGAAGCCCGGTAGGTGAACGTATCGGTCAGGGACTGACCCACATCCAGCGCCTGCAAGGCCGGCGCCCCGAGCGCGTTGTACTGGAAGTTGCCGTCCGAGGTCATCGTGACGAACGAGCCCAACGCGGTGACGGTCTGATAGGTTGGCACGCTGAGCGTCGCGCCCGGAGCCGCATTGTTGTCGTTGTCCAGCACGCTGCCCAGTACGGTCGTGCCGGTTTCGTCCTCGTGGGAGGTGTAACTGTCGTCATTGGCCAGCGGCGGCGTGCCCGCCAGGATGTTGACCTCGTAGTCTTCGACTTCGCCGTCCGGCGCCAGTCCGGTAGACCTCAGACCGCCGAGGCTGCTAAGCCGGAAACGTCCCACCGTCCGGCCTTCGACGGTGTCTGCCGGGGGAGCCACCTCAAACGTGTTCTGCCCCGCTTTCACTTGCTGGCTAGCCAGGATCTGTTCGCCGGGATCGTCGAAATCGCCGTCGATGTTGAAGTCGATCCAGGCGTCCAACAGGCCGTCCGCCGAGGCGGTCACGATCACTTCCGTGGCCGTATTGCGGTTGAACGCGCCCATCACGACGCCGTCTTCATCGTCGCCGCTCAACTCCAGTTGACCGGAGCCGAGGTCGGTGGCGGCGATACCCAGCCGGGCGTTCAGCACCGCGGTCCGCACGGCCTGGACGTAGCCGTCCTGTGACGTGCTCTTGTCGAACAGCACGGGGAGGTTGCCCTTGGCGACTCCGTCGTTCAGCTGGCTGTTCTCGAATTCAAAGGTATACCGGACCGCGCCGCCCGCCGAAGGCACTTCGAGGAAAAACGTCTCGCCGTCCGCGATGGGGTTGGGGATTCCCGCCTCGCTCAAGCCGCGGCCCGGCAGCACGCTGACGCCGTCGCTTCCCAGATGCACGGCGCCCTCGCCCGCAAAGGACGGCAGCAGCCCCAGGTCCGGGTTGGCGGCCAGCGCCGCAACGGTTGCCGCGGCGACCTGATCCACGGTGTCCGTCGCGGCGAACGCGATGCGGGTCGAGCCTACCGACCCCAGGTCCGGCGGGCTGTCGCTGTCGTACTCGAAGGCCACCGTGCGGCCGTTGTTGGTCACACTGAAGATAGCGCCGTCCTTCAACGTGATGCCGTCGCTGACAAGCAGGGTCAAAGGCTGCGGCAACTGCAGCACGGCGGGCGTCTGCGCGGCACTGACGGTGACGTGTACCGTCCCCGACGTATCGACGGCGAATCCGATGGAATCCTGGTTGTCGCCGTCGACGTTGGCGGACACCTGCCCGTCACGTTCCGCATCAACGCGGCGGCCGAGATACAGCGACGGTTCCGTCACGACGTGGACGGCCCCGTTCAGGCCGAGCGTGGTCGGGTAATGGCCCCCCGCCGTCTGCGGCGCATCGCCGAAGTCCAGATTCACGTCGCCGACGACGATCGTCATCTGCGTGTCTCCGGAAAGCAGATTGGCTTTCAGCGGATTGCCGGCCTGATCCTTGATCGCCAGCCGCCGTTCGTTGCTCACGAACACCGGATTCAGTTCCGTCACCTGCAAGGCGTCCTGGATCAGCACGACGTCGCCGCCGGCCGGCAAGGCCGTGACGGCCAGTCCGCTGCCGGCAATCGCGCGAATGATCTCGACCGCGACCTGCGTGCCGTCGAACGGAACCAGCTGTTCTTCCAGCGGCCGCGTGAAGTCTTCGGTGTACAGCCGGGTGGGCACCGGGACGGCCGCCGATGTCCCCGCGGCGCCCAGTTTCCCCAGTCCGGATTGCGACACATCCAGCGAATGCCGTGACGTGCCGTCGGTCGGTTCGCCCAGCAAAACGACGCCCAACCCCGCGTTCACGGGCTTGAGTCCCGACAGCGGCGCGGTCCGGATGGCCGCTACGATGACGTTCGCCAGGTTGTCCAGCGTGGCGGAATTGACGCCGGGTTCGCCCACCGTCCGCAGTCCTGCCCGCGTGGTATCCGCGGCGTACGGCGAGGCCGACGCCAGCGCTTCGCCCAACGTCACGATGCCGCGGCCCTGATTCACCGGATCGAGTCCCTCCAGGGCTGACGAGCGGACCGCCTCCACCAGGGCCGCTGCGATGTCGTTGGTGGTGCTCGTGTCGCTGCGGAACGGCACCGCGACGTTGCCAAACAACACGCCCGGATTGCGGGCCACGTCGTCGAACTCGAAGGTCACCGTCCGCGTGCCGTCGTACAGGGTGAACGTCTGGGCGTCCGCCAGGTACGGGTCGCCGGAACCGTCGTTGATGACGCGCGGCGTGCCGTTGGCGTTGGTGGGAATCTGCAGTCCCCACCGCGAGCTGTGATAGGCCACCACGATGTTCGGCGCCGTCGTCAAGCCGCCGCCGGCCGGGTCGTCCAGGTCATCCATCTCGAAGGTCACGGTCCGCGTGCCGTCGTTGATCGTAAACTTGTCGCCGTCCTTGAGATACACGGTGCCGCTGCCATCGTCGTACAGACGCGGATCTCCGGCGCGCGACGGAATCCGCAGCCCGAACGCCGAACTCACTCCGGGCTCGCCGGAGAGCGTCAGATGGCTCCGCGTCACGTCGACGATGTGGACGTAGGGCACGCCGCCCAGGTGCACCTGCCCGTCGCCGATCGGCACGGCGTCCAATCCGAGTTTGGCCAACTCGATTTCGGCGCCGATCCTGGCGGCGATTTCCGCGTTCGTGTCGGAGGCCTTGAGGGCAATCAACGTCGCGCCGGGATTGTCCGCTACGCCGTCGGCGTTGGCGTCCAGGTACTGGCCGTCGTTGTCGAACTCGAAGGTCACGATCTTCGTGCCGTCGTCGACGAAGAAGCTGTCGCCGTCCACGATGCCGCTGGCTTGCCCGCTCAATTTCAGATTCGGGGCCCGCGTGACATCCACGCTGTGCGCGGCGGTGCTGCCCAGATGAATCACGCCTTCGGCAACGTGCTTCGGACTGAGTCCGATGTCGGCAAAGATCAGTTGTTCCACCATGGCGGCGGCGATCTCTTCCGGCGTGCTGGCCACGTTGAAGTTGACAACATAGTTGTCCGGAATCCTGTCCGCGTTGTTGTCGGTCCAGACGCCGTTGCTGTCGAACTCGAAGACCGCCGTCTTGACCGCCGTGCCGGGAATCGTGCGCCGCACGGTGAACGAGGCGCCGTCGGAGATGCCGCCCAGCGAACCGCCGGCCGCCGGAACGGTCAGCGTAAACGGCTGGGGCACGCTCAGCGTATAGCCGCTGTCGATCTCGAATTTCTGGCTCAGCCCCGTCGGGTCCAGCACGACGAAGGCGTACCCGTCCGGCAGTTCCGGTCCGGGTTTGGCCACCACGCGGAAGTGGTCGGTGTTGTTCAATTCGACCGTATAGGCCCGGTTCGGCTCCCAGATGCCGGACAGCGGCGTGAGCACGATGGTGTCGCTGGTGGCGTTGTAGCTGAACGTATAGTCGATGCCGTCGACCAAGGGGACGCCGTCCCGCTTGAGGATCACGTTGCTGGAAACGACGGTCGTATCTTGCAGGCCGGAGCCCAAGTTCGGGTCGGCCGGCGGCACGCCGTCCACCAGGCGGATGCTGAAACTGGAGTAAGCGGCCGAGGTGTCGAATTCCAGAACCGCCGCCGCCGGGTTGGCGTCCAGGCCGTCGGCGTCGTTGTCGCGCGGACTGACCGACGTCGCCGTCGGCCCCACGAAGTCGGACCGGTCCAGCGCCCCGCGGTCCACAAACACGTACTCGCCAAAGCCGGAGGGCGTCTCGATGGCGGGATCATCCACCCGCAATTGCCCGGTCAAGTCGGTCTCCGGGGCCAGGATCGGCGAATCCGCGATGCCCAGCGTGTTCTTCACTTGCTTGATGTCGAACCGTTCGAGCAACGACCCCACCGAGCTGTCGATCGCCGGGGACAAGGCCGCCAGGTAGAAATTCCGGCTGGCGACGTCCCGGAACAGCGGGTCGGCGGTGTCCAGGTACATCGCGAAGTCTTCATTCAGGAAGGTCGCGTTCAGGTTGGTCTGATTTCCCTGGTACAGCGTTCCGCCCACGACCGTGCCGGCTGCTTCCGAACTGAGATCGACCCGAATGCCCACCGACGTGCCGGCCACGATGTTGTTCAGCAGGGTTGGAGCGGCATTGTCCTCGACGTTGATTCCGATGCCCAGGCCACCGCTGAGCGTGCTCACGACGGATTGCGAGAAGGAGCTGAAGAACGTGCCCGGACTCTGCCGGAAGGCGTTGATGTCGAACAACGCGCCGCCCGTCTGGCGGGCGAACTCGCCGTACGTCTGCGCCGTGTTGCCGGCGAAGGGCGAGTTCGGATCCTGCGCGATGCCGAAGAAGGTCGCATCGGCATTCTGCAGGGCCAACAGCGACGTGGAGACGTCGGTCGTCAGACTGTCGTCATCCTCGTCGGTCACCAGGATCAGCAGGATTTGCGAGCCGACGCGGAACGTGAAGTTGGTGGCCGGATCAAAGGCGTTCAACGCCTCCTGGACGGCCAGGCTTCCGTACTCGGTCGCGCCCGCCGTGGGAAAGCTGTTGAACGCGCTGCCCGCCGCCGTAAACGTGGTGAACGGGACCAGGTCCTGGATCTGCTGCGGGGCGCTGTTCGGATTCGAATCGGGGAAGGTGACCAGGCCGTAATTGGCGTCCACATTGGCCGCCAGCATCTGGTTCTCGAACACCTGCAGTTGCTGGCGAAGTTCGACGATGTCGTTCCCCATGCCGGCCGAAGTCGCGATCATGAAGACCACGTCGACGGCGGCGGTTTCGGCATTGGGCTGCACGCCGCCGTAGATCGTGTTGTTCACAATCCGGCCGAACGGCACGGCCGCCGTCTGGACGGCGGCCGGATTCGCATCGCCCGCAAAGCGAATACCGCCGTTCTGGTTGTAGGCCAGCACGTTGTTCGCCACCACCACGCCCGGCACCAGGTTGTCCGCGTTCAGCTTGGGCGTCATCCGCACGGGGCCCAGGTGCGGCAGATCGCCGTCCTGGCCGCTCCGCGCGCCGGCCTCGGCGCGGATTCCGTACTCCAGCGAGTCCGTGATGGTGTTGCCCTGGATCAGGATCTGGCCCTGATCGCGGAACAGGTTGGAATCGCCCTTCTCGTCGTAGCGGATCAAGTCGGTGTGCGTCGAGCGTCCGAACGAGACTTCGATCTGGTAGAAGCCGGTCGTGCCGCTTTCCACGCCGCTGCCCACCACCGTAGGATCGTACGCAATGTTGTCGTCGGCGTTGTACTTGCCGTTCCGCCAGCCGTTGCCGCTGACGCCGATGTAGTACGTGCCCGACCGCAGCGGCACGAATTCCAGGAAGGGGTCCAACCGGGCGAACTCCAGCGGTCCCACCGCGTCGTCGCTGACCGCCGGCAAGCCGGTCAAGGCGTTGATCGCAGGATTTCCCGCCGCGTCGAAGATCCGCACGTGGGCGTCCAGTTCGGAGCCGACTTCGAATGCGTCCAGGTCGATGCGGAGCGTCGCGCCCGAAGTCAGGTCGACCCGGAACAGGTCTACATCCAGGCCCCGGCGAAGCGGGAAGTTTTCGTTGTCGCCGATGTATCCGTGGCCCAGGAACGAAGGCGAATCAATGCCCACGATCCCCGTCGGCGTGGCGGTCGCCAGCGAGTCGTTGACTTCCTCCACGTCGGTGGCGTGGACGTACAGCGTGACCGGGCCGAACAGGTTCACGCGGGCGCTGGTGCTGTACATCGGGCTGCCGCGGCCGATCAGCGTCCCGTCCGCGATCGCTGCGGTCACGTCCAGCACGGCCTGGGCGTCGGGCCCGTTGATCGCGTCGCGGACGCGCTGCGCGATGGCATAATCCGCATCCGCGGGCGTGAACGGGATGCCGATCCGGCCCGGCTCGGGCTGGTTGTTGGGGATCGAGGTGTCCAGGTACTCGAAGACGACGTGCTGCACCCCGTCGCTGAGCGTAAAGATCTGCCCGTCTGCGATGTCCAGGCCGCGCTGGATGACCATGGTCTGGCCAGCGCCCAGCCGGTCGTTGGTGTCGAAGCTGCCAATGGCCCGGAGCACGGAAGAGCCGTCGGACGCGCTGCGAATCTCCAGTTGGTACTCGCCTTCGGTGTGGCCCTGGCCGTCCGGGTTGCTCACGAACGCCGAGTTGCCGCTGAGAACGGCGGAGCTGACCGCCTCGCCGCGTTCCGCAAAGCCGATGATGAAGTCGTCCAGGTAGAGCCCTTCGTAGCGGTTGTTCTGCCCGCGGGCCGCGGAATCGAATCCACCCATCGCGTCGCCCGGCAGGTGCGTGCCCAGCCTCATCGGCACCGGATTGTTGTCCGCCATGTCGTCTGCCAGGGGAACCAAGGCTTCGTAGCCCAACGGTCCCGGATCGACGACCGCGTGCCCGACGATCCGCAACAGGTCCTCGTGCTGTTTGACGATGTTCTGGGGAGCCTCCAGCCGTAGCACCGAACTCAGGCCGGTGGTGAACTGGATGTCCCAGGGGAAGCCTGACGTGTGGGTCAACTCGACGCGCCGCTGGTCGGCCGTGCCTACCGCGCCGACGCTGGCGTGAATGTCCAGGTTTAGCGTCCCGTTGACGGCGTTGATGATCGCAGTCCCTACGTCGTTGCCCGTAAAGTCGTCGCTGGGAGCGAAAATGACGCGCACGTGGGGAGTCTGGGCGCCGCGCAGTCCGCTGGCCACCAGCGGCAGCCCCGGCTCGAAGACCAACGCCAGGTCCTCCAAATTGCCTCCCAAGTTCACAATGCCGTCGCCCAGGTTGACCGCGGTCAGTCCCGGCACGTTCTGCGACAACACTGTGACCAGATTGCGGGCGACCTCGTTCTGGGTGCTCCCGGACGTGAACGGTATCGCCACGTGCCCTGACTGGACGGCACCGTTGTTGTCGAACTCGAACACCCGGTCTGTGCCCGTGGCCAAATCGCGGACCGTGATGGTCTCCTGGTCGATCACGCCTCCCGCGCCGCCGCCGGGTTGCGGAACTCGCAGCGCCAAGGTCAAGGCGAACACGGCCGGATTGGCGTTCAAATCCACCACGCCGTCACCCAGGTGCCGGGGCGTCAGGCCGGGCACGTTGGCCCGCACCCGGTTGACGACGGCGTTGGCGACGTCGTTGCGGGCGTCCGTCGCGGAGAAGGGCACCGCGATCCGGCCCGCGACGGTCGAACCGTCGTTGTCGTATTCAAAGACGTAATTCGCGCCCGTGGTCCGGTTGGTAACCGTAAACGTCTCGCCGTCGATCACGGCTGCCGCCGCGCCGCGCTGTGGCACGCGGAATTGGAGCGCCGGCAGCGACGGGTCGACCAACAGACTCGTGCTGACGGTCAAGACGTCGTTCTCGTCGTTCCCGCCCAGGTCGATCAGGCCGTCGCCCAGATAGCTCGGCACGATCCCCAGGAAGGATGAACCGGGCGACATGCGGGCGACCGTGGCGAGCGCGATTTCGTCCAGCGACATATCATCCAGACGCTGCCCGACGAGGTCTCCGATGGCCACGCTGCCCGGCGTCACCACGCCGTCCTTGTCGTACTCGAACCGCTTGGTCACCGCGCCTTCGGTGACGTAAAACGCCAGTCCGTCCGGGATCGCGCCGCCCACGCCCAGTTTGGTGATGGCGGGGATGCTGGCCGTATCCAAATCGTGGGCGGCGGTACCGCCGACGTGAATCAGGCCGTCGCCCAGGTCCCGCGGCGACACGCCCAGCGCGGCCCGTTCGATCTCCAGAATGATCTCGCCGGCAATCTGGTGCGGCGTGCTGCCGGCGGCCACGTCGATCGCCACGCTGCCCGGCCGCACACTGCCGTCCAGGTCCAACTCCAGGGTGGCTACGGTGGTGCCGTTGGTGACGAACAGCCGCTGGCCGTCCACCAGCGCATCGGAACGGCCCGTTTGTGCCAAGTGCGTCCGGCTGGTGTCCAGCGTGACGGACGTAAACGCGCTGGTGTCGTAGGCCACTGCGCCCAAGTGGACGCGGACGTCGCCGGCCGTCTTTTCGGGCAGGAGATTGAGTCCGGCCACGGCCTGCAGTCGCGTGATGATCCGGTCGGCCAATTGATCCTGGGTGTCGGCGGGATTGAAGTTGATCAGGAACGAATTCACGAGGCTCGCCCCGTTGCCTCCCGGAACCGTCGCGACGTCCTCGAACTCGAACAAGAACCGCGTCGAGCCGTCGATGACGGTGAAGTAGTCCCCGTCCGCGACTTCCACGCCGCCGCGCGTGGGCGCTTGCAGCGACAGCGGCCCCGTCTGGAACAGGTGGTTGGCAACCGGCGGCAGCGTCACGCTGGTTGCCGCCGGAGCCGTTAAATGGATGATTCCGTCTCCGGCGTGGAACGCCGTCAAGGCGAGTCCGGGCACGCCTGTCAGAGCGGCCGCGATCTTGTCGGCCAGTTGCTCGCGCGTGTCGGCGGGATCGTAGCCGATCAGGTTCGAGCCGATCCGGCTGGGCCCGTCGCCGCCGGGCACCGCGACCAGGTTCTCGAATTCAAACACATACTGGTTGGCGCCCTGGGTGATGGTGAAGTAGTCGCCGTCCACGACTTCTCCGCCGCCGCCCGCCGGCACCTGCAGCGACAGCGGCGCCAACAGAATCAGCGAATTGGGAGCCGCCGCGGGCACTTGCAGGCTGAACCGCGAACCGCCGCCCAGGTCGATATTGCCCGTGCCGCCCAGCATCGTCGGCTCGACGAACAGGCCCGAACTGGCGATTTCGTTGACCAGCGCCCGGCCGATGTCCTCCGCCGTGTCGGTGGGGGCAAACAGCACGGCGCGGTTGCCGGCCGCCACGCCGTTGGCAAAGAAGATGTTCTCAAACTCAAACGTGACGGAGTTCCTGCCGTCCGACAAGGTGAACGCCTCGCCGTCGACGATGCCTGCCGGCGGAACATGGATCGTCAGCGGATCGGGCAGCTGCATGGCCAGCGTTTGAGGCAACTGCAGCGTCACGGCCGGGGACGTGCCCGGCTGGGCATCTTCCAAGGTCACCGCGCTGCCCGGACTGAGCTTCAACTGGGCCCCGCGCCCGCCGCCGACCTGGACCCGATTCCCGCTCAGTTGCTGAGGCGTGAGCCCCAACGAGGTTCGCAACGGATGGGCCTGCAGCGCCTGGGTCAGCGTCCGCGCGATGCTCAGCGCGCTGTCCGTCTCCCGGATCGCTACGCGCGTCGAAGTTCCCGGTGGCAGCGTCAGACTGCCGTCCTTGTCAAACTCGAACGTCGCCGAAATCGTGCCGGAGGAATCGGTGATCGTGATGGTCTCGCCGTCCTCGATGCCGCCATCGGCCACCGAGCCGCCGCCGGGGGGAATCTGCAACACAAACCCGCTGTCGAATTCGTAGATCACCGGCGCGTGGACGCCGTCTTCCAGCAGGAACGTTTGGCCGTCCGCATAGTTGATCCCGGTTTCGGTGATCAGCGTGGGATTGTGGAACAATTGCTCCAGGACGCGATCCAACTCGTCGGCCACCTGCACGCGGGTCATGTCGCTGTGGAACGGGACCAGCGCCCGGTCCGTCGCCGACGCATCGTTCCACTGCGTCGCTCCCTGGACGACGATCGCCGACGCGGCGCCGGAACTGAACGTCACGCTCCGCAGGCCCTCGACGTTGATCAGGTTGGAGCGGTAGTCGCTGGGACGCACGGCGGGATTGTCATAGCCCAGGTCCGCATTCATGTGCGGGACGACCCGCGTGGACAACTGGCCCCGGTCCACGGCGTCCTGGATGCCCAGGAAGATGCGCTCCGCCACGTCGTTGGGCGTCTGCTGCTGATCGACGTAGATGGAAATGATGTCCCGCGGCCGCAGGGCCGTCACGCCGGGCGAGAAGGTGACGGTATTGGCCGGCGTGAGCGTGCCGTCCAGGGCAATCACGTTGTCGTTCGGGAAGGCCAGGGGGGTGGCCGAGACGTTCAGTCCCGAAGTGTTGATGACGGAGGCCAGGCCCGGCCGGGCGCCCGCCACCAGCGGCGGATCGACGACGACCGCTCCGCCACCGTAAATCATCTGATCGACGGTGTCCGTCGGGAAGAACGGCACCGCCACGTTCCGCGGATCGGTGCCCGGCACGCCGCTCAAGGTCAGCCCCGGCGAGCCCGTGACGTCGACCGTGTGGATCACGCCGCCAGCGGCGTCCAGCACCGTCAACATGCCGCTGCCGAGAGCGGCCGCCCGCAAGGCGGTCGTCCCGAAGGCGGCGTTGATCGCGTCGGCCATGCGCTCGGCGACTTCGTCCGCCGCGCGCGGCGTAAGGGTCTGGCTGACGCCGGGCAGGCCGCGCGTATTCAGGACGTGACTTGGTTGCGTGCCGCCGAGTACGATTGCGCCGTTGACGATCTCGCCGGCTGCCACGGGCAGCGTCAACCCCAGCACCTGGCCGTCTGCGTTCCCGTCTGCGCCGTCCAGCGCCGCCACGATCCGCTCGGCCATCTCCTCCTGCGTCGGCGGCCGAAATCCGTTGCCCACGTTGGTCGCCGCGGACGTGTCCAGCACGGTCTGCGGCGTGGTGTCGTCCAGCACCACGATTCCGCCGCCCAAGTTCTTGGCGTTCAGGCCCAGCACGCCGGCCCGCGCGTTGATCGCGGCCGCCAGGCGGTCGGCCAGCACGTCTTGCGTCGTGAAGTGATCGAAGTGCATGACGTTGGCGGCGCCGGCCAGACCGTTGTTGTCGAACTCGAACACCACAGGCGGCACCGCGCCCAGACCGTCCGGATCGATCCGGACGATGTCCCCGTCCTGGACGCCGCCTACCCCGCCACCGGCCGCCGGCAATTGGATCGTGCGGTTGGCCGCCGCGTTGATCCGCAGATTGGCGAACGGATTGACCAGCGAGTTGTCCTTGTCAAATTCAAGCGTGTAGCTGGTCGTGCCGTCGGTCAGCCGCATCGTCTCGCCGTCGGTAATCGACCCTCCGCCGCCCGCAGGCACGACGATCGTCAGGTTGTCGGCGATGTTGACGATCCGGTTGTCCCGTCCCGGAACGCCGTCGACGTCGATATAGAGCCCATTCTTGTCAAACTCGAACGCCACGGCCGGATTGTCGTCGACGCCGTCGGCGTCGTTGTCCTGAAGCCCGTCCCAATCGACCAGGAACGTCTCCATGTCGGCGATCCCCGCGCCGCCCTGGGCCGGCACGGCCAGGATATAGCCGCTGTCGAACTCGAATCCCCGCGTCGTCGTGCCGTCGTGGAGGTAAAAGACTTCGCCGTCGAACAAGTGCGAGCCGTCCGTGACGACCATGTCGGACGAGGTCAAGGTGTTGTTGACGAAACGCACGATTGCCGTGTTGCCCAATTCGTCCGTCAGGGTCATTTCTTCGTTCACCGGAATGGCCGCGCCGGTGGGCGCCACGATCGTCAAGCCGCTGTCGAACTCCAGCGTCAAGCCGCCGATCTGGGCCGTGTCGCCGTCTTGGATATAGAAGCCTGAGACAGCGCGGACTTCCTCGCCTCCGGTCCACACGTCGCCGACGTTGAAGTCGCCGGCCGTGCTGAAATCCACCCGCAAGCGAAGGTTCGTCCGGCCCGCGTACTGGTCCAGCGGAATGCGGACCTGACGCCAGTCGTCGGCGTCGTACAGTTCCTGCACGTCGAAGTACTGGACGGCATCGTCGGGAGCCGTGGCGCCGCGATAGGCGGCGTCCAGGTCGATCAGCTCGTCGTCAAAGATGCCCAGCGTCCGGCGCGAGTTGTTCGTCGCCAATTCCTGCCAATCGCCGTTGTTGTCGGAAATGTAGACCCGCACCGCGTCCCGCATCATGACCTCGGGCGGCGCGCTGCTGTCGTTTTCCGTGTCCAGGAAGTAGCTGAAGTACAGCGCGGGCCGGTCGGCCGCCGCGTAGCCGTTCAGACTGAACTCGTTGCTGACGATCGAGCCCTGGGCCCCGCCCGGATACTCGTAGCTGCGCACGCCCAGCCGGTTGCCGTTCAGATCGTACGCCACGCCCTTGCCGAAGTGGATGCTCTGGGTGCCGAAGGCCGTTTGATAGTTCTCGTGTCCCGGCTCCCGCTGCTGGTAGTACACCCCGATGTCGGGATTCGCGGGGGACGACGTGGGGCTGTACGTTCCCACGCGGAAGTCCATCGGGTCGGGATACTGCCGGACGACGGGCAGCGTGCCGGACGCCGTATTCAGGTATTGGTTTCCGCCGGGCGTGTACTGGAAGAGGTTCTCGTCCAGGGTGGAAAACGCCAACCCCCGGATCTCGGTCGCGTGCGTGCCCGTGCTGACGCTGGTGGCCCCGTTGACGAACACCGGCTGGAGTTCGCCCGCCGTGTTGAAGGCGTACAGGGTGCCCGCCGAGTCGGTGGCGAACAGCATGTTGCGGTAAGCCTGGCTCTCGACGCTGGAGGGTCCGGCCGTCAAGCCCGAGAAGCCGATGCCCAGCAGGTCGTCGCGGGACGTGCCGATGTAACGCGTCTCGACGTCGTCGTTGTCCACGCTGCCGCGGACGTTGAACGGATCGTCGATGCGGTACAGACCGCCCTGGTTGCTGACCGCGTACACGCTTCCGTTCACCGTCGCCAGGCCGGTGATCCGCCCGCCCGGCCCTTCGCCCTTGGCAATGATCGACGAGACGTTGATGACGCTGCCGCGGTTCAGACGCACGTACTTGCCGCGGGCGGCCGCGTCGATGCCGAAGGGATTGTTCAACGCCGCATCGATGGCGTTGGCCAGCTTGTTGGCCAATCCGGTCTGCGTGCCGTCCTGCCGCCGGTCCAAATTGCGGTCGACGGCGTAATTCAACGGCCCGTCGTTGGCCAGCACCGGAATCCGGATGTTGCCTGACGAGACGCCGGAGGCGCTGGTCGTCACCTGGTTCCAGACCTGCGGCAGCCCGGGCGTCCTCATGCCGGCAAAATCGGCCGCGAGCGCATCGGGAAAGTTGATCCGGTCCAGGAAGCCGCCGGCGCCGCTGGCCGAGTAATCCGGGTGCGCACCGACGACCGCCGCGACTCGCGTGGCGATCAGGTGGTCGGTCATGTTCCGGTTGGCTGGCCAGACCGTGTAGTCTTGCGGCAGGAAGGAAACGCCCGTCACCGAGTCGACGAAGCGGGCATCGTTGGCGAGCACGTCGTACGACTCTTCGACGTTGCCGATCAGCGTGAACCCCAGGACGTCCCGCAGGTCCTTGATCGCCGAGGTGCCCACGAGGAAGCCGATGTTGTCGCCGTTGACCACGATGCGGTCGCCGACCTGCTGGGTCGTGAGGTCGACGGCGTATTCCTGGATCACGACGCGGTCGCGGACGCCCACGTTCACCAGGTTTCGATTGAGTTGCGCGGCGGGAATCGCCGCCTCGATCGCGTTCTCGATCCGGGTCGCCATGACGGCAGCGGTCGTGGCGGGGATCGCCGGGTTGGCGTTGGCGTCGCCGGGATCGAAAGCGATCCGATAGTGTCCCAAGGCCACGCCCGCGGGCCCGTTCCGCACGTCGTCGTACTCAAAGGTGTACGTCCGCCCGTGGCTGACGACCGCGAACGTGCGGCCGTCCCACAGCTGGTTGCCGGGCAGGGCTTGTTCGATCTGCTTGTTGGCCGACGCCTGCTGGATCGCCACGTCAATCCGGTTGACCACTTGGGTCGCCGTGAAGGAGGGGCCCGGAATGACGAAGTCGATCGGTGCCGCGTTCGGGTCGCTCACGCCGGGACGACCGGTGTCGGAGATGTTCGCTGCCGTGGTGGTGTCCAGCGTGTGGTTGCGGCTGCCGGCCGGAACCCCGTCGTCGCCGCCCAGATGGATCTGGCCGTTGCCCAAATAGGTCGGCGTCAGCCCCAGCGGCTGCGCTTGGATGGCGGTCATGATATTGGCGGCGATCTGGTCGTGGGTGGCCACCTGCGAAAAGGCGATCGGAACGTTGGCCGGATCGCCGACCGTCCCGTCGCTGTCCATCTCGAACACGATGGTCCGGAAACCGTCGCGAATGGTAAACGTCTCTCCTTCCGTAATCCCGCCCGCGACGCCGCGCTGCTGGAGGCTGGGGGCGGCGGAGGCGTTCAGCGAGTGGTCCTGCGTACTGCCCAGATGCACCACGCCGCCAGTCTGCGCCGTGGGCTCCAGGTTCAACGCAAACGCCGGGTTGCCGATCACGGCCACGACCTTGTCCGCCAGTTGGTCCGCGGAATCGGAGGCCGAGTAGCTGATCACCTGGGCCGGCGGCACCGACGCCCGGCCGTCCCGGTCGAACTCGAACGTGAGATTTTCACCCGTGACGCTGTTGCCGATGGTGAACTTCTCGCCGTCGGCGACGGCGCGTCCCCCCAGCACCGGCATCTGCAACAGATAGCGGACGGGAGTGACCAGCGTGTACCCGGTGTCGAATTCGAACGTTTGGTAGCCGGAACTGCTGTTCAGATAGAAATTATCGCCGTCCTTGATCTGGGACCCGTCCACCGCCTGCAGGATCGGCGCGGGGCCCGCCATGCCCCGGACGCGAATGCCGCTGGCGCCCAACGATACGGAGACCGCCGAGTCGCCCTCCATCGAGACGCGGCTGCCCGGCGCATGGGCCGTGATGTTCAAGTTGCCGGCGTTGATTGCCTCCGCCAGATCGCTGGCGATCTGCAGCGGCGTCGTGCCGGCGCCGACGGCGATCACCGTGGCATTGGGATCGGTCCGGGGCGGCGTGGCATTGCCCCTGTCCCAGCGGAACTCGAAGCTCTCGCTGAACCGCCCGTCGTTGACCGTCACCACCACGCCGTCCACCGCCGCGCCTGAGCCGAAAACGTCGATCACGCTGCCGGTGTCAATCTGGAACAGGTTGTCGTCCAACTGGAAGAAGTTGCCGTCGCGAATCGAGACGTTGTTCTGGACGTCGATGCTCTGCAGAATTTCCGGCCCCGTGTCGAACTCAAAGGTGACCTGGTTGGCGCCGTCCACGACGGAGAAGTACTGCCCGTCCTCGATGTCGCTCTGCGCCAGGGCCGGGTCCTGGTTGGGCGGTTGCAGCCGCGATCCGGTCGCGTAGGTCGCTTCCAACCGCGGGGCCGTCAGCACTTCGCCCCGCTCGCGGATATCCGTGCCCGCCCCCTCGAAAATCTTCTCCGTCGCCGTGTCGGCCGTCTTGTTCGGCTGCGGGTTGCTCGCGGCGCGGCCGAAATCGGGGCTCATCTGGTCGCCCACAAAACGGTACAGGATGTTCTCGATGATCTCCACGCCGGCAATCAGATTCGAATCGGGATAGATCGCAAACCCGCGGTCGCCGACGGCCAGCCCGTCCTGGTTGCCAAAGAACGTGATCGCATTGAACTCGATGCCGTCGCCCAGTTCGTTGCCGGGGGGATCGCAGTAATGCGTCTCGATGGACTCGTCCGGATTGTCCGGCAAGTCCTCCCGGTAGGTCCCAATCCCGTCGTCCCGGATTCGGACGCGCGACGCATCGCCGGGATTGATCGAGAGGAAGTTGCCCGACGCGTCGTCGCGCGGGTAGCACGTGGGATAGGGGTTCTCGAAGTCGCCGCGCGACAGGCGATACGAATACAGCCAGCCGTTGGGGTGCATCGCCACGTCGCCGATTTCGTCGCCGAAACGGCCGACGAGCGTCTCCTGGGCCCCGCTGAACGGATCGACCGTCAGCACGGTCGTCGACGTGCTGTCGCCCGCGATCCCCTCATCGCGGACCAGGTACAGCACGACGTCGCCCAACTGGTACGGCACGATCGACTCGTCGTCCCACAGCACGGGGATCTGCGGCGGGTCGGCCGTCGAGTTGTTGCCGAAGTCGATGTGATCTTCCGCGATCCGGCGGACGGTCTGGATCGGCTCCAGCCGCAAATCGGGGTTGGCGGCGTTGGCCGAGGTGAACTGATTCATCTCGTCCGGCATCCAGACGTCGGACGACACCGCCACGCGGTAGGTGGCGTACGGGTAGGGCTTGAAGGGTTCCCCGGTCGGCTGCACGATTGCCAGGTCCACGATGCCCAGGAAGGGATCGGTCGCGCCGACCGTGCCGCGGAGCAGGTCCTCGATGTCCGACGAACCCGGCGTCGCCGGCCGGTCTTCCGCGAGGTTGCCGTCCCGCGCCGTGTACACCAGCCGGTAGACGTCGTCCGTGCGGTCGTTGGGTGTCCCGTTCATGTCATACAACCGGTACACCTGCAGCGACGTGTTGGGCCGGTCGCCGGCGCCGTTGGCGTAATCGATATCGAAGACGGTCGGATAGGTCAGGATGGGGTACTGGGGAATGACATTGGGATCCAGAAAGGCGATGTCGAATTCGTAGAAGTCCACGTCAGGCGTCGACAGATCCCCGTCTTCCCAGCTGTCCAACACGCCGCCGACAGAAATCACGCCGCGGTCGGCGCTGACCAGGTTGCCCAGTCGCTGGGCGTTCGGCGAAGTCTCGTTCTGCGAGGTGTCTTCCGTGGCTTCCCCGCCGAGCGGCGAATGCGCCGGTTGGCCATAGATCTCCACGCCGTTGGTGGCGTAGGCGATTGTGGCGTAGCGGACGGTCGAGCCGCCGATTTCATCCAACTCGCGGAGCCGGATCTGCAGCTGGTAAGCGCCCGAGGTCAAGCCGCCCGACGAATCGTCCAGGTTGGAACCGTTGCTGCGGATGCGAACGTGATAAGTCAGCGGCCGATCCGGGTCTTCCGGGTTGGGAACGCCGGGCAGCAGCACGCGCAGGCCGGGATCCCGCGGATTGGCCGAGTAGAAATCCCTGCCCGGCGTCTGCGGCGTCTTGTCCATCAGGCGGCCTTCGCCAGCCAGCAGGCTGGGATCCGCCAACTGCCGCGCGGTCAGATTCTCGCCGTCGCGTTGCAGCGGCTCCAGGTAATTGTCCGGATTCAGCTCTTCGCGGAGCGAACTGATCGAGCGGGCCACCACCTGGCCGTCGCTGTCCAGCAGTTCGATGATCGGATCGAAGGCCATCGTGGTCCGGTCCAGGTCGATCCAGACCTCGGTGTTGGGGATCGCCTTGAAACTGTAGACGTCCAGGTCCTCGCTGTCGGTCAGGAACCCCTTGACGGTGAAGCCCAGCCGCAGATTCTCGTCGCTGGCGTGCTCCCGCGGTCCCAGGATGCCCAGCAGTTGGGCTTCGTCCGGCGACCCGTTCGGGCCGGGCGAATTGACGTCGCGGGCTTCCGACTCGTACAGCGTCTCCACGTTGCGGTCGTGGCTATAGCGATCCAGCCGGATGCTGGTCCAGTCGCCGGCCTGAGCGGTGCTGAACGAGCCGTCGTTGTTGGTGTCCCCCTGCGGATTCCCGTCCGGCCGCGTGCCGGCGGCGTAGCGGTCGTCGCGGAACGAGGTCAGCACGACCGGCGAGCCGGGCTGGCCCAGGATCTGAATGATGCCGCCGATGCGGTCCTCCGTCTCATGGGGAACGCCCGTCGCCACGAAGCCCGCGTTGCCCAACAGCTTGACCACCAGGCTCTCGGTCGGACTGCTGGCCAGCATCAGGCCGCCGTAGCTGTGGAAGTCCGACACGTACACCGTGCTGAACAACACGTGGACGATGTCGGTGTCGTCCCAGACGCTTTGCGTGGTCAACGTCTGGCCGCGGACCACCATGCCGTTGATTTCGTTGTCGTCCAGTTGGTTGTGGAGGATCAGCGGGCCTTGGTTGTCGCGGTAGCCGTCGAGGCGATCGAGCAGGCCCGTCGAACGCCCGGTGTCGCGTTTGTAGACGTAATTCAGCGCGTTCACGTTGATGTTGATCGCCGGCGTGGCCAAGGCGGTATTGGGCTGACGCGTGTTCGGATTGTCGTCCGGGTTGTTGCGGAAGACATTGCTGTGGATGACCGGCTGCGCTTGCCGGACGAAAATCACGCCCGGCGAGTTGAACCCGCGTCCGAAGCGGTCGGTTTCGCCCTGTCCGCCCTGCCCGCGGCTGTTGAACTCGAACACCGAGTTGGCGATGCGGGCTTCGGCTTCGTCGTGGATTTCCACCACGTTGAACGCCGTAAAGGTGCCTTCCACGCGAGTCACGCCTCCGCCGTAGGCCAGGACCGCGTGGTCGATGCTCAAATTGGCCAGTTGCGCTGCGTAAATGCCGCCCCAATCGCCGGCCACGGGATCGTTCGACGAGCCGGAGATGACCGCCCCGTCGTTGCCCGTGTCGAATGTGCCGCCGGCGCCGTAGCGGTCGTCGGCGATCGAGGTAAAGATGATCTCCCGGCCGTCGTCGCCCTCGGCGATCAGCTGCGCGCCCATTTCCACTTCGAAACGCGCCCCGTCCAGTTTGACCACGATCGACGGATCGATGGACAGCCGGCCCTCCGGCCGGCCCAGCATGATCGAGGCCTCGAGCACGGCGTTCGGATCCGTTGTGCCGTCGTCCACGAACTGCGTCGAACTGGCATCGATCTGGGCCACCAGCCGATAGGGACCCGTCCCCGTGTCTGTGCTGCGGTAAATGCGGCGGCCGACATAGTTCTCCGAAGCCTGGGGCACGGGCAGCCTTTCCAGCAACACCGATCCGTGTCCGGGCAGCGCAAATTCGGTCGGATTGCCGTCCAACACGACGCTCGCCGACACGTCCGAGGCCCGCGATTCCTTGCCCACCGCGTCGACATACGTGATGCGATAGTTGTACGTTCCCGGCTCCAGGGTGCCGTCCAACTGAGGCGACAGCGCGACGCCCCCAATCGGCGGCTCGTGCAGGAGCATCCCGTCCCGCTTCGCGCCGCTGTCCACGAACACGGTGTCCTGCCGGTTCAGTTGGGCGACGAACACGAAGGGCCCGTCGTTCTCGCTGCGGTACAGGCGGCGAGCCACGTAGGAATCCGCCGCGGAAGGCAGCTGGGCAAGCCGCACCGACCGCTGCTGGGCGACGAAATTCGCCGACGTGATCGTCGTGGTGACTCCCGGCGAGGCCGGACTTTCGTAGCCGAACCGGTCGACATACGTCAGCTTGTAGGTGTACTTGACGTCCGTTCCGACGCTGCCGAGCGAGCCTCCGGTGGCGCTCGGGTCCTTGTGCGCCGCGGCCATGACCAAGACCACCGGCGGCGCCGTCAGACGTTCCATCGACCCGCCAGGCTGGGCGGCAATGGCCAGGTTTTCGCTCATCACGTGGACGATGTCCGTGTCGTCCCAGCGGCCGGACACGTTCAGCTTTTGGACCGTGCTGCCCGCCTCCGTGCCGACCCGCACGAACAGGCCGTTGACCGAATTGTCGATCAGGCGGTTGTGGTGGACCTCCGGACCGATCCGCGAGTAGTCGGAAGTAAAGGCAATCCGCTGGTCGCGGGGGGCGTGGAAATTGGACTCTTCAAAGCTGTCCGGGCTGGCGGACATCGACGCATCGGCGCTCTGCGAGATCGTGTTGTAGGTCACCGTCGGCCGGGCGTCGGTCATGTGAATCGGGTTGAACACACGGGGGACGGAGTTGATCAGCACGCTGCCGCCGCCGTAGCGGATGTCGGCGTGATTGACGTAGTCCAGAAAGATGCCCTCGTTGGACCACTGGAAATAGCCCTGCGTGCGGTCCACGTCGCGGCGGAATTCGATGCCGCCCCAGTCGCCGTCCTGCGGCGAAGTGACGTAGGGATTGGTATCCAAGCCGATTTGCTGGTCGTTGTAAGACGTGAAGTACACGCTGCCAGGAGCCCACGCGCCGCTGGCGTCCTCCACGGCCTCGTCGTCGATGTCCAGGCCGCCGCTCCCGTTGCTGTCCGTCAGCAGGATCGGCGCGCCCAACACCTGCAACGACCCGCCGCTGCGCTCGATGCCCGCCGCACTGCTGCCCACGCCGATGCGGGCCCGCCGCATCTGGAACACGGCGCCCGCGTCCACCATGACGGTGACGCCCTTGGGGATCTCCATCGTCGAGCCGTCGGGCAACGGGCTTCCCAGACTGTTGAAACCGATCTGGTAGGCGGGATTGTCGCCCAGCGTCTCGATCTGGCCGTCCAGGCCCAGCGTGCCTTGAATTCGCACGATCTGGCCGGGCTTCGCCGCCGCCAACGCGGTTTGCAAATTGTTGTGCGGGGCCGTGATCGCTCCCGTCCCGCCGTTGGGAGCCGACTTGTCGACGAACAGCGTGTGCTCCGGCGTCTGGGTCCGGAACCAGAAATTGTAGACGCCTCCGGGAACCCCGTCCCCGTCGCCATCGATAAAGGTGGGCGTGTTGTTGGGATTGTCCTGATCGAAGATCGCCTCGTCGGCGTTCGGCCGGTAATTCAATCGCAATTCGTACTCGCCCTGCGTCGTGCCCCCAAATCCGGTATCCTCGATGATCGGATCGTACTCGTCGTTGCCGCTGGCACTGACTCCCACGTAGTACACGCCGGCGCCCAGTTCCAGTTCCAGATACGAGTCGCGCGCGAAGTAATTGTCGTTCCGGGCAATCAGCTCGCGCGACCCGTCCGCGTTCTCCCGCCACAGCGTGACGACGGTATCGAGGGAACTGGCCTGCAGTTGCCGTTCGGCCATCGTCTCGACCGTCAAACGGCCCAGCGCGTCCGGCCGGCCGGCAATCGTGGGGATCTCGAACCGGAACACGTCGATGTCCTTGCTCTCCGGGAAATACATGTGCCGCAGATGCAAGACGTCGTGGTCGCTGAGCACCGTGGGTTCGAGCCGGTTGTCGAAGTCCAGATCGTCGTCGCTGCCGCGGACTTCGTACCCTGGCGTGGCCCGATTCGCGTCGATGTCGCCGACCGCCAGCCCCGGCAGGTCCAGGGCGCTGCCCAGGCCCAGATAGCCCGTGACGCCGCTCAAGGCCGAACGGAACCAGCCGCCGTTGAAACGGTCGTCCAGGTTGATGTCAAACACCAGCAGTGGCTGATTCGGGTTGAACGCCGCGCTGTCGCCGGAGGCGATGATCACGCCGTCGCGTTCCGTCTCCACCCACTCGATGCCGGTCAGGTCGTTCAGCACCTGCAGCACTTCCCGCGCCCGGCGCTTCTGAGTTTCCGTGATCAGGTTGAACGCCGACTGAGGATTCCCCTGCGAGTCGCGGATGAAGCCCATGTCCTGCCGGAAGTTGTACTCCATCCGCGTGATGCCGGAGTTTTTGTCGGCGCTGCCGTCCGGCAAGTGCGACGAGACGGGCGATTCGCGATGTCCCAGATCGTCGTTGCCGCCGACCAGCACCATGCGATACACCTGGGGCTCGATGACCCCCTTGACAATCTGGTTCTGCTCGGTCAGCGTCCCCAGGTTCGTCGCCGTGTCATAGCTGGACCCCAGGCCCAACAGCGTGACCGGCATGTGCGGCACGCCGGTAATGACCGTCGCTCCCGCTCCCGGAACGCTTGTCGCCAGGCTGGCCCGCACCAGTTGGCCGGCCGCAAAGTGACTGTTGATCGCGTCCACCAGTTGCTGGGCCGTGCTGGGACTGTAGACGTTGCCGGCCGCGGCGTTGGTGTTCAAGTTGACCGTGATGACGTTGTCCAACACGCTCACCTTCGGCAATTCGTCCACCCCGTGGTCGCTTTCCAGCACCTCGATCCGGACTGCCTGGCCCCACATCTCGCCCAGTCCCAAGAAGTCGACCGGAACGCCGCTGTACGCGCCTTGCCCCGTCGTCTGCGGCGTAACCAGGATGGGAACCGCAGGCGTGGGAGTCGGTGTTCCGACCGTCGCGGAGATTTCGTCGGTTCCAATCCGCAGACGAAACGTGCCGGCCGCGCCCAGCGGATTGACCAGCGTCGCCAGATCCGACGCAAAGGTCAGAATGGCCATGTCCTTGTCCGCACTGTACTGCACGTTGACCGGGTTGAAGACCCAGTCGTCCGTATTCTCCAGCGTGTCACTGGTGTAGATCAGCTGGTAGAATCTTGGATCCTCGGCGCTGGCCAAGTTCAAGTCGTCATTGTTGAAGTAGACCGCAATCTTGTCCCGCTCCTGAACCAGACTGCCGTCGGCCAACCGCACGACAGGCTGCGGAACGACGGAGACGATCTGAGGAGCCAAGTCCAATTCGAAAACGAGACTGGAATTCTGGCCGTCCTGGTAGACCTCGCCGTTGACGTTCTTCAACGGCGTCGCCCCCGTGCCGAAAATGTCAATCCGGTACACGTCGTCTTCCGGCTGACCCGCAAACCGGAAGATCACCTCGTTCAATGCCGGCTCGGCACTTACTCCGATGTAGCCGGGCAGGACGACCTTGTCGTTGGCCCCGGAAAGCACCAGCGTGCTGTTGGCCGTCGCCGTCGCGGCGATATTCACTGACCCCAATCCGCGCACGATCCGCGCGGAAATCAGATTGCTGGCCTCGGCGCTGTTCTGCAACGCATTGACCAGATCAAGCGCCGTCGTCTGGTTGTTCCTGTTCACGTTCAGGCTGACATTGATCGTCCGCCCGATGACGCTGATCCCCGGAAGGCCCGGCCCCCCAAAATCGCTCTTGGTGATCGACAGCGTAATGCCGTTTTGATCGTCGCCCAAGCGAACGGCCGAGAACTCGATCAGCACGCCTTCCAGACCCGTGCCAAAGTCGCTGGAGACCTTCGCGGGCGCGAAGACACCGTCCAGATTGCTGCGCGTAATCTGGATGCCGCCCACAGCCGTGCCGCTGCCTAGCGACGTCGCGTCGATCACCTGAGTCTGATCGAATCGGAACGTCAGGTCGGACGGCGCAACATTGCGAATATCGCCCGTCTGCAGTAACGCGCCGTCATTGGGTTGGATGCCGATCAATTTGGCACCCGCCAAGAGCTGACGCTCTTCCAGACGCTCTATCTGCATGTCGCGATGTGACTTGCGCTGCAAGGACGAGAGCAGTTCTCGCCGGTTCTTCCGTTTCTTGGACAGCAAACTACGCGATCGACGGATGGCCATGAACCAACCCCTTGTGTGACCCGCTTGTTGAGGATCAAGTGTATTGCAACTGCTACCGACCGACGTACTGACAGCGCAGTATGACGGCCCATAACAGCAGCATCGGCAGCTAGCGTTAAGTAAATATAGGCAATATAGAAAGACTGAATCGAGTCATTCGGCACGCACGGCGCAATAAGCGGATTATAATTCCCGACTATTCCGGTTCAATTAACACGTAGCCTACTCCAGAGATAGCATTTTCTCGTTTCTGCCGTGTTTTCCGGGGTTAACGGTCGTGACGAGCTGCGGCACACCGCCAAACGCCCCGGCGAACCCCCGCGCAACTCACCCGCCTTTGACGCAAACCATGCCAAGTCGGTTCCCATTCGCTCGGCTGGCACAGGACACTCGTAGCCGCTAGTCAAAAGAACGACTGGAACCGAAGCCCCCCCAGCCTTTTGTTGAGAGCCTCGATCGTAAGACTCCGAAATATTAGTTGCCGACCCGAATGCCCTGATTATCTAACAGCCTATCGAAAAACGGGGCTGGATACGAACTGCGCTGGAGAAACGCCTGTCCCGGACAGAACCGCCTGTCTTGGCACGGCTCGGCCATCCGAGGATTGCTGATCACTCACGGAGGTCCACCCCCTGTGTCCTATCGTTGACCTTGGACCGCTCACTGATCACTGCCCCTCCCCCGTCGGAAGGCTATCCGCCAGGTATCGCGTGAGCAGTTCGCGGAGATGGCGGGCCGTCTTGGGCCCTTCGCTGATCGAATGCGAGCGATTGGGGTAGGCCATCATGGTGAAGGGTTTGTTGAGACGGACGAGTTCGTTGATGAGCGATTCGGTGCCTTGATAGTGGCAATTGTCGTCGCCCGTGCCGTGAACGAGCAGCAGGTTGCCCTGCAGTTGATGCGCAAAGTTAATGGCGGAGCCTTGCAGGTAGGCGTCTGGATCGTCGCTCGGCAAGCCCATGTAACGTTCTTCGTAAATCGTGTCGTAGAACCTTCGATTGGGGACCGGCGCAACGGCCACTGCGGTCTTGTACAGTTGCGGGTACTTGAAGATCGCGTGCAGGCTGGCCGATCCGCCGCCGCTCCAGCCCCAGATGCCCACGCGTTGCGGGTCGAGGTAGGGACGCGATGCCAGGGTCTTTTGCAGCGCAGCAGACTGATCCGCGGGCCCCAAAACGCCCAGTTTTCGGTGTACGGCTTTGCGCCACGCCCGGCCGCGCGGAGCCGGCGTACCGCGGTTGTCGAAGCTCATCACCACGTAACCTCGTTGAGCCAACATCAAATGCCACAACTGGTTACGTCCACCCCAACGATCGACCACGGTTTGTCCGGCAGGCCCGCCGTACACGTACACCAGCAGCGGATACTGCTTGGCCGGATCAAAATCAGGCGGTTTCAAGCACCAGCCGTCCAGCCGTATGCCGTCGCCGATATCGACACGAAAGAACTCGGTAGCCGCTCTTTTCAACTCGCCGAATCGCTTGCGCAACGGACCGTTATCAGCCAGCACACGTTTGGTGGCATGCTGCGGCAGTTCGACCAATTCGACGACCGGCGGCGAATCGGCCGCGGAGCCCGTATGGATGGCGTAACGCCCGCTGGGTGAAATCTGGTAATCGTGCCAGCCCTTCTGCGCGGCGGGCGTGATCCGTTCGAGGTTGCTGCCGTCCAGACCGATTCGATACAGGTAACATTGCGTGGGATGATCCGGCGAGGCGAGAAAGTACAAGCCGTTTCGTGGTTCCTCGACGTGCAGCAACCGGATCACGTCGAACTGGCCCGGTGTAGCGAGCTTCAGGTCCTGACCGTCACGAAAAGCAAGATAGAGGTGCCGCCAACCGTCGCGTTCGCTGATCCACGTGAAACGCCGCCCCTCCGCGAGCCAATTCCATTCGTCGTTGACGTCAACCCACGCATCGTCCCGTTCGGTCAGAACCGTCGAGACTTGCCCCGTGCCCGGATCGGCCATCAGGACGAGATTGGCATTCTGGCGACGGTTCAACTGCTGCAAGACGAGGTGTTTCGAGTCGGGCGTCCAGCAGAGCCGAGCGAGGTAGTGTTCGCGCGGATCGCCGGGCGCGTTGATCCAGCGCGTTTCTCCACCGCCTGGGGCGACCACGCCTACGCGGCAAGCCGGGTTCTGCTGGCCGACCTTCGGATAAGCGAATGCCGTCAGCCGTGGATATAGCCCGTCGGTGTTGTTGACCAGCGTGAATTCCGGCACGCCGCTGGTGTCGATCTGCCAATAGGCGATCTTTGTTCCATCCGGACTCCAGGCAAATCCATCCCGCAGCCCCAATTCCTCTTCGTACACCCAATCGAACGTGCCGTTGATGACGTGTTTGTTGCCGGTCGTCGTGAGGGCCGTGATTCGGCGGCTCACAAGGTCTTCGACGTACAGGTTGTTTTCGCGCACATAGGCCACATGGCGGGCGGTGGGCGACAGCTTGGCGAACATCAGCGTCGCCGGCTTGGCATCCCCGCCCAGCTTCCGCAATTCGTGGCTGGCCCGGTCCAGCAGCCAGTAATCGCCGCGCGTGTTTTTTCGCCAGACGCGTTTCGAGTTGGTGAAGATCAGGACCAGACTATCGTCCGCCGAAAACGCGTAGTCCTCGATCGCCAGCGGCCCCGGCTCGCCCGGCGGCACGAACCGCGCGGCCGGCACCAGCACTTTGGCCTGGCCCGACTGCACGTCGTGCAGCACGACATCTCGCCCGCTCGAAACTCCGCTGGACGGTTCTAAGGTCAGATATCCGGAACCGTCCTTCGCCCATCGGGCCGAGAAGGGCACGCCGGCGAACTCCCCCGAATCAAAAATCCGTTCGACCGTCAGCAGTGAACGGTCCTGAGCCTGGCCGGCCGGGACATGGCTGGCTAAAACCGTCACGACGAAAACAAAGAAACAGCGTGGTGCGACTCGACGCATGGATGCCTCGGCACAATACTGGACAGCGTCCGGCCCCAGAGGAATTCTCAAGACGGATCGCTTTGGCCGGCATCCATCATAATCGCTGGCAGCCGGTGTCACCCCGGAAATCCGCTTGGTCCGTCGTGATTCGCGACAACGGCTCGACGCTATCGTAGCGAGCAGCGCATGGCCCTCGTTGCGGGCGAAGAATGGGAAAACGTCTGCCGACCACCTGCCGCTGTTTCAGAGAAATTCGGCAACCTAAACTTGCGTATCTTCTTAATTTCTTTATGATGCAATAATGTTCGACTCCGAAGGAGAAGGTGACGGGGAATGGCAGTACAGCTGAATACCGGGGAATGCCGCTTGCTTGCCGACTTTTTTACTCTGTTCGGCAATGGGACCCGTCTCCGGATTTTCTGTGCCCTGCAGGGTGGCCGGAAAACGGTGTCGGAGTTGGCTGAAGACGTCGGTGTCAGCCTGCAGAATGTGTCGCAGCATTTGCGGTTGATGCGTGAAAAAGGCGCGGTCGCCACGGAGAAAGAAGGCCAACACGTGTACTACTGGGTCGTCGACCAGCGGTTGATGCAAGGCACATGTCTGATTCGCGACGCGTTGTGGGATGCCACGCGGCGGCGATCCAGCGAGGTCCTGCGCGACGCTGAGGCGGAACCGCGGCGATAGTCTTTCCAGTTGCGCGTAGCCGAGTTCGTGCGAATTTGGGGATTAAGAGGAAAAGGTGCAGCGATGTTCCGACTCCGGCGTCTTGTTCTGGTCGGACTGCTGACGGCGGCCGCGGCGGCCGCGGCGGGGGCGGTGTTGGCGGCGGTGTTGCGCGACGTGCGGCCCAAAGAGTCGCCGCGGGATCGGATGCCCATACCGCCAGTCCATGTCGATCACGCGGCGTTCTTTCCGGATGCGTTGAAGACTGGACCGGAAGTGACCCGTGGTTGCCTTCGCTGCCATCCTCAGGCCGCGAAAGACATGATGAAGACGTCGCACTGGACGTGGGCGGGCCAGAAGGTGAAGTTGCCCGGACGCGAGGAAGTGATGCGGGTGGGCAAACTGAACCTGATCAACAACTTCTGCATTCACGCGGGCCCGAACATCAAGATCTGTTCGTCCTGCCACGCCGGCTACGGCTGGGAGGACAACCGCTTCGACTTCACCCAAGAAGATCATGTGGATTGCCTGGTGTGCCACGAGCAGACCGGTACGTACCAGAAAGGGAACGCGGGGAATCCGAAGCCCGATGTGGATCTGGCGGTCGTGGCCCGCAGCGTCGGGCGTCCGACTCGCGTGAACTGTGGCGAGTGCCACTTCAAAGGCGGCGGCGCCGATGCGGTCAAGCACGGCGACATGGACGGGACGCTGTACTTCCCCAGCGAGCGGATCGACGTCCACATGGGCCAACACAATCTGCAATGCGTGGACTGCCACCGCACGGTCAAGCACCAGATCCCGGGTTGTGCGATGTCCGTGTGCATCGAGCGGCGGATGCGGGTCAACTGTACGGATTGCCACAACGAGCGTCCGCACCGCCACGATCGCCTGGATGCCCACACGCAGACGGTCGCCTGCCAGACGTGCCACATCCCGCGGATGGCGATCGACGCGCCGACCAAGATGTCTTGGGATTGGTCGGCGGCTGGACAAGACGGCCGGACAGAAGATCCACACGTGTATCTGAAGGCCAAGGGCAGCTTCCAGTACGCCCAGAACGTCCGGCCCGAGTACTACTGGTACAACGGCCGCGCCTACCGGTACCTGACCGGCGACAAGATCGATCCGGCGCACGTGGTGCAGATCAATCGTCCGCTGGGCGGACCGGAAGATCCCGAAGCCAAGATTTGGCCCTTCAAGGTGCATCGCGGCAAGCAGGTCTACGACAAAAAGTTGCTGCACCTGTTGGCGCCGCAGACGGCTGGTCCGGGCGGCTACTGGACCGAGTTTGACTGGGACAAGGCTTGCCGGCTGGGTTCGCAGGCGACGGGATTGCCGTACAGCGGGGAGTACGACTTTGTCGCGACGGAGATGTACTGGCCCCTCTCGCACATGGTGCAACCGGCACAGAAAGCCTTGCAGTGCAGCGATTGCCACGGCGAGCAGGGCGTGCTGAACTGGCAGGCTTTGGGCTACGAAGGCGACCCGGCGTTCCGCGGCGATCGCTGGCGTCTGGAACTGGTCCGCGGAACGAAGGGAGAGAGCCGATGAAGGGTGGATTGGGCTTCATGACGCTGACTCTGGCCCTCACTGCCTCGGCGGCGCCGGCGGCGGACTTGGCTTCCCCGCTGCATCCCGCCGTCGTGCTGGTCGACGGTGAAGGCACGTCGGTGCTCCAATCGGGACGCCCCGTGTCGACGATGCAGACTTGCGGCAGATGCCACGACACGCCGTACATCGCGGCGCACAGCTACCACGTTTCGCTGGGCAGCGACGAGCGCTCGGCGGTGGGAGCCGTGGGTGAGCGGCGTGCCTGGGATTACAGCCCCGGCAGCTTTGGCCGCTGGAACCCGTTGACCTATCGCTATCTGACTCCGCCCGGCGACCTCCGCTTGGATTTGGGCGTAGCGGAATGGGTCCAACGGCAGGGCTGGCGGCACGTGGGCGGAGGCCCGGCGGTGTACGGGCACCGCAGCGTTCAGCAACTGGCTCCGCCCAATTCAGCGAAGCTGGCGGCAGACGTGGATCCCGATCGCCAAGTGCTCGATCCGGCGACGGGCCAACCGCGCGATTGGGACTGGCAGCAATCGGGCGTCGCCGAGATGAACTGTTTCCTGTGCCACGCCGCACAAGCTGACAATGCGGCGCGCATCGTGGAATTGGAAGCGGGCCGGTTCCAGTGGGCTGCCACGGCGACACTGGCCAGCACCGGTTTGGTGCGAAAAGCGGAGGCCGGTTGGCAATACGTCGCCAACGATTTCAACAGCGACGGCAGCGTGGCTGCCGAGCGGTTGGGAATCCGCGAGCCAACCAGCTTGCACTGCGGTCAATGTCATGGATTGGCTCATCGCGGAACGGAACCGGTGCGGTTGGAGCTGTCGTTCCGGCAGTGGTCGACGGCGACGAAGGGGCAGGTGTTTTCCGGCCAGCGGATGTTCGAGTCGGCCGTCAATCTGGACGAGAAGTTGACGCGGACCCGGCCTTGGGACGTCCATGCCGAGGCGATGTTGGAGTGTTCCAGCTGCCACTTTCCGCTGAACCATCCGAGCTTCTTTGAATCCAGTCCCCGCAACCGTCCGGCGCATCTGGCGTACGAACCGCGGCGATTGTCGCTGCGCGAGTATGTTCTGCGGCCGAGCCATCAGTTTGCCAAGGGCCAGACCGCACAGGGGACGGTGGCTCACCACCTGGCCGGCACGATGCGGCGGTGCGAGGACTGCCACCTCGCGGAGCAAACGCACGATTGGCTGCCTTACCGCGCCGTGCATTTCGAGCGTCTGAGTTGTGAGGCCTGCCACGTGCCCGCGGCCGGCGCTCCGGCCATTCAGCAAGTCGACTGGACGCTGGTCGACTTGTCGGGCGAGCCGCAGGTGTCGTGGCGGGGGATTCAGGGCGAAGTGACCGATCCGGCGGCCGTGGTCACCGGCTTCGAGCCGGTCTTGCTGCCGCGTCACGAGTTGGACGGCCGCAGCCGCCTGACGCCGCACAATCTGATTACCGCCTGGTATTGGGTCGAGGGGGGCGCGACCCCGCGGCCGGTGCGGCAAGTCGATTTGCAGCGTGCGTTCCTGCAGGGTGGTGCGTATCATTCGGAACTGCTGGCGGCCTTGGACCTGGATCGTGATGGGAAGCTGAGCCGCGGCGAACGGGTGTTGGACACGCCGGAAAAAGCGGACGTAGCACGCCGGCGGTTGCAGTCCGTGGGCGTGACCGAGCCGCGGATCGCGGGCGAGATTCAACCCTACGCGACGCATCACGGCGTCGGACCCGCCAGGTGGGCTACGCGAGATTGCCGGACGTGCCATCGCGAGGATTCCCGTCTGGCTCGGCCGCTCGCGTTGGCCTCTCACGTGCCGGGGAGCGTGTTCCCGGAACTGGTCGGCGACAGCGGCCTGGAATGGCACGGCGACATTGCGAGACAAGAGGATGGGACGCTGGTCTTTCGGCCCTCGACGGCGGGTGCCGGATTGTACGTCCTGGGGCATGACCGCTGGAACTGGGTCAATTGGCTTGGCGGCCTGATGGTGTTGGGCGTAATCTGCGGGGCGGCGACGCACGCGGGGCTGCGGTTGCTGGCCAGCCGCAGACGTAGGTCGGAGGATTCCGGAGATGCGTGAGCAATTGTATTCCCTCTACGAACGCATTTGGCACTGGCTGCAGGCCGCAACCGTGTTGCTGCTGATGCTGACCGGAGCCAGCATTCACGCTCCCGATACCCTGGGCGTGATCCCCTTTGCGCCGGCCGTGCGTCTGCACAACATGCTGGGATTTCTGCTGCTGGCCAACGCCTTTCTCGGTGTCTTTTACTATGTGACGACGGGCATTATCCGGCACTACATTCCGGAACCGCGCGAGTTCATGTCGTTGGCGTTCCGCCAAGTCGCCCACTACGTGAGCGGCATCTTTCGCGGGGCGCCGCATCCGCTGGAAAAGACGCCGCAACGGCGGCTCAACCCGCTGCAGCAGGTCACCTACCTGATCATCCTGAACGTACTCTTGCCCCTGCAAATCGTCACCGGATCGCTGATGTGGGGCGGGCAGTACTGGCCTCAGTCCGTGCAATTCGTCGGTGGCTTGCCCGTGCTGGGCATGGTCCACACGCTCGGCGCCTGGCTGTTCGCCGCGTTTGTCACAATGCACGTCTACCTGACGACCACCGGCCGCACGCCGCTGTCGAACATCAAGGCGATGATCACGGGCTACGAGGACTTGCCGGCCGGCGAGGGACGTCCCGGCGGATTGACGCCCAGCCAGCAAGGCGAACTGAAAGGAGCCCAGTCATGAACCAGGAACGCGCCACCTCCCCGCTCTGGAACCCCTACGCCGGAGGCGTCGCTTTGGGGATCGTGCTGTTTCTTTCGTATTACCTGTCCGGCGCGGGCCTGGGCGGGTCCGGAGGCGTGGCGCGGGTCGCCACGTTCGCTGTGGATCAAGTCGCCTCGCAGCAAGTCGACCGGAATCCGTACTTGGCCAAGATAGCCGGCGGCGACGCCAACCCGCTCAATCACCGTATGGTCTGGATGTTGCTGGGCGTGATCGCCGGCGGGTTCGTGTCCGGCTCTCTGGCCGGGCGCGTCAAGGCGGAGACGATCAAAGGCCCGGCGGTCAGCACGCGGCTGCGCTGGGCCTTGGCCTTTCTGGGCGGCGGCTTCATGGGCTACGGCGCGGGAATCGCCCGCGGCTGCACTTCGGGCCAGGCGTTGTCCGGCGGCGCCGTGCTCGCCGTCGGCAGCTGGGCCTTCATGATGATGGTGTTTGCGGGCGCTTACTTACTGGCCTACCCCCTGCGGCGATTGTGGAACTGACCACTCGCGACACTTCGCACTCGACGGAGACGGCACGATGGCTCCCCTTCATTTCGCAGGCCTTCCGTTCATCCTGGTGACGCTGGCCACTGGGTTCGCTTTCGGCTTTGTGCTGGAACGATCCGGGTTCGGCAACGCGCGGAACCTGGCGGCGCAGTTCTATCTGCACGACATGCGGGTGCTGAAAGTGATGTTCACGGCCATCGTCACGGCGATGTTGTTGATCTTCGCGGCGGCGGCGATCGGCGTGTTGGACTTCGGGGCCTTGGAAGTCCCCGCGACCTACCTGGGGCCGGCGATTGTGGGCGGGTTGCTGTTGGGAGTCGGATTCATCCTCGGCGGCTACTGCCCCGGCACGTCGCTGGTCTCGATGTCCACACTGAAGATCGATGGGGCCATCTTCGTCTTGGGCGTCACGTTCGGGCTTTTTCTTTTTGGGCAGACGGTGCCCGGGTTCTGGAACTTCTGGAACTTCTCCGGCGCACACGGCCGTTGGACGTTGAACGAGGCGGCGGGGGTCGATGCGGGCTGGGCGGTCTTGGGAGTTGTCGCGATGGCGGTCGGTGCGTTTTGGTTTGTCGAGCGCGTGGAGGGATTCTTCCGCCGCGGCAAGCCACAGCCGCCCTTGTCTCTTCGAGCAACTTGGCTGCGGCGGTCGGCCGTGGCGGGGGCCTTGGGAATCGCCCTCGTCACCTTGGCGATCGGCCAGCCCACGACCGAGCGCAAGATCGCCTGGCAGGCCCAGGCCTTGGACGCACGGCTGGAGAGCCGAGAGATTCACTTGGATCCCGCCGAAGTGCTGAGCATGATGCGCAACAATCAAATCGATCTGGTCTTGGCCGATGTCCGTAACGAGGCGGAGTACAACTTGTTTCACCTGGTCGATGCGCGGCGGGTGACGCTCGCTGAATTGGCCCACGGCTGGCCGCAACGGCTCTCGGAAGACGCTGTCGTGGTCGTCATCTCGAACGACGAGCAGGCCGCGGAAGAGGGCTGGAAGCGGCTGGCCGTGCAGCGCGTCAATGCTTACGTGCTGGCGGGCGGCATCAACCGCTGGCTGGACCTGTATCGCGCCCAGACGGCCAACGTTCCCGGCCCCGATCACCCGGCCGCTGGCGACGACGTGCTGCGGCATCGCTTCGAAATCGCTTTGGGCGACCGGGTAGCGGAAGCCAGACCGGACCCCAAGCAAGTGCCGCCGCGTAAGTTCCAACCCAAACTCAAGCTGCGCAAAGCGGTCCGTCCGGTAGGCGGCGGCTGCGGGTAGGGCAACTTGACTTCCGGCCGCCGATCGGGAACGATAACGGACGCTGCGCCCCGCGCTGGGGCCAAGCGGAATCCGGAAAAACCCCGTTCGAAGAAAGACTCGCCATGAGTACGCGCAAGCCGTCTGGAATGCCCCGCCGTGATTTCCTCAAGAGAACCGGCCAAGTCACCGCGCTGTCCGCCTTGGCTGGCTTGGACCTGCCGCACGTCCACGCCGGAGAGGACAACACCATTCGCCTGGCCTTGGTCGGCTGCGGCGGACGCGGTAGCGGCGCGGTGGCCAACGCGATGGCGGCGGGCGGACTGGTGCTCGGAAACGCCGGCGACGCTCGGCAATCGCGGGCCTCCGGGGCCAGCGGGCCGGTCAAGCTGTTTGCGATGGCCGACCTTCGTCAGGACCGGCTCGATGGCTCGCACAAGGCGCTCAGCAACCTATTAGGCGACCGGATCGACTCGCCTCCGGAACGGCGCTTCCTGGGTTTCCATGCCTACCGCAAGGCGATCGACTGCCTGCGGCCGGGCGACGTGGCCATGTTGACCACGCACGCCGGCTTCCGTGCGCCGCATCTGGAATACGCGGTGGAAAAAGGCGTCAACGTGTTCATGGAAAAGGATTTCGCGGCCGATCCGGGCGGCATCAAGCGGATTATCCGCGCCGGGGAAGCGGCGGAGAAGAAGAACCTCAAAATCGCCGCCGGACTGATGTGCCGCCACTCCTCCGCTCGCCAAGCGTTGATCCAGCGGATCCGCGACGGCGCGATGGGCGACATCCAACTGATTCGCGCGTACCGCATGGACCCCGGCTACGGCATGGGACCGTTTCCCAAAGGCCAGAACGAACTGCTGTGGCAGCTCAGCCCCGGTCATCCGTACCAGTTCCTGTGGTCCTCCGGCGGCATCTTCATCGAACTGATGATCCATCAGATCGACGAGTGTTTCTGGATCAAGGACTCGTGGCCGGTCGCCGCCCACGGCGTCGGCGGGCGGTACGCCGGCAGCCAGGATTGCAGTCAGAACCTGGACAGCTACTCGATCGAGTACACGTTTGCCGACGGTACCAAAGCGATGGTCACCGGCCGCTACATCCGAAATTGCTACAACGATTTCGCCACCTTTGTCCACGGGACGAAGTGCGGCGCGAAGTTCTCCGGCGACATCCACGCGCCGACGTGCTTCATCTGCAAGGACCAGAACATCACACCGGAGAACATCGTCTGGCAGCCGGAAAAGGAGGCGGTGAATCCTTGGCAGGCCGAATGGGACGTCCTGCTGGGCGCGATCCGCAACGACCGGCCGCACAACGAAGCCCGGCGTGCGGCGCTCTCGAACCTGGGAGCCATCATGGGCCGGGCGGCTGTCCACACGGGCAAGGTCGTAACCTGGGACGAAGCGATGGCCTCGGATTTCACGTTCTGCAAGAACGTCGACAGTCTGACCGCCGACTCGCCGGCCCCCGTCCAGGCCGACGCCGAAGGCCGCTACCCGGCGCCAATCCCCGGCGCCTGGACGGAGATCTGACGGCGGTGATCAACGAGCGTCCGAGACCGGCTGTGCGATCTTGCGTCTGAATGGCAGGCCGCGTCTTGCCACCGCGGTACCGCGGCGGGATTGTTTTTGGCTTGGCTGCGACGGTGTCACGATGAGCGAAAAATGGTGCGAGTGGAAGGAAATCGATCAACCCACGGTTTACTGCAGCCATGCAGTGTACCAGCTGCGCTACGTGGATGCGTCGGCGTCGCCATGTTCCATCGCTCGGTTCCTTGGCGCTGATCCGGCAGGTATCCTCTACATCGGCGAACGGGCGAGCATGGAGCAGGCTCGTATCGACATCAAGGCGGGGATCGATTCCTGGAACAAGCACATGGCGGGGATTATGATCCATATTCTCCGCCGGTACTCGGAGGCGTTTCGACAGCGGCACACCCAGTCTCGGCTGCAGTATCGTTTCGAAGAGCATGCCTCGAAGGAGTCCCGCAAACGGCGAGAGGAACGATTGATCAAAGAGTACGTCCTCCGTTTCGGCGAGGTACCGCCGCTGAACAGCGCGATTCCGAACCGGCACGCCGCTTGGGAGACCGAAACATGTGACGTGCCTGACTCCGTCGCCACTTAGCTCCATCCCGGTGAAGCATCGGCGGCAAATCGTCGGCGATGCCAAACAGACGGAATGGAGGCGTCGAGCCGGTGGTCCGTCGCCGAGTCGGGACCGACGGTGGAAAGCATCCGTGGTCCTGCTGTGCCGTCCGCGGGATTATTCCGAAGACCCTGCGCCCAGAAGAACTAAGGAGGATCTTGCGATGAACTCCTTCGGCCTGCCCCATCTCGTGTTGGCTCTCGTCTGTTTCGTGACGGCTGCCATGTCAGCCGACGATGGCGGCGGCGCGGAGATTCCGGTACGCGACTTGCAACAGATCTGTACCGGGCCTGAGCCGAACGACGCCGAACGGTCGATGGCCGACGTGCTGCGGACGAGCTTGCGGGACCTGTACGGCGCGGAACTGTCGGTCGTCGCGGCGTGGCCGGAGGCCGGTCAGCCGGCGATCGTCCTGGGACGCTCGGCAGCGATTGCCGCCCGCGCGATCCGCAGCGAAGAGCTGGAACGCGTCAAGCACGACGGGTATGTGATCCGCGGCGAAGGCCGGCGCATCGCCTTGGCGGGTTACGCGCCGCAGGGGACGATCTATGCCACGTACGCTTTTCTGCGGCTGGCCGGGCTCAAGCTCTACCCCTGGCGCAATTCTGAAGCGGTCGAAGTCCGCCAGTCGCTGTCCGGCGGGATGCTGCCGCCGCTGGCGATCGCCAGCCGGCCGTTTTTCGAGCGGCGAGATCTGCTGGGTTATCTGGATCGCGGACGCTGGGGCGCGTCGCTGACCGAATATAGCCTGGGCGAGTTTCGTGCCCTGCAGAATCACGAGTACTTCCAAGGCAAAGGCTGGCTGGGCGGCGATCACACTGCGCCCTACCTGGTGCCGATGGCCAAGTACTACGACGAGCATCCGGAATACTACGCCATGCAGGACAGCAAGCGGCTGCCCAAGAACACGGAGAACTGCCGCGTCGCCCTCTGCCTCAGCAATCCAGCGGTCCATCGGATTGCCGCCGAGCGGGCGCTGGAGTGGATGGCCGACCAGAACCAGCGCCGGTTCTTCCACATCACCGACGGCGATACGCGCGAGTGCCGGTGCCCCGCGTGTACGGCGATGGATCTCGATCCCGGCTCGTGTACCGACCGCTATCTGAAATGGGTGAACTCGGTGGCCGGCGCCGTCGGCGAAAAGCACCCGGAAAACGTGGTCATGGCGCTGGCTTACGGCAACACGACCCGCCCGCCGCTGGAGACCAAGCCCGCCGCGAACGTCGTCGTGCTGTATTGCCCCTGGTACTGGACCTCGCGCACGACCTCGGCGACCGGCTGGGCCAACCCGCTGAACGTCACGGCAATGAAGGAATTCACAGCCTGGGCGATGAAGTTCCCGGACCAGGTGGGACTGTACGACTACCCGGACAATTGGTTCGGTGGGCTGGCCGAGCGGCTCAAGTTCCTGGCCAAGCGTGGAGTCCGAGTGTTCTATGCCTGCGGCGGCCACGGCGACTTGTACCAATGGGTCAACGCCCGCCTGCTGTGGGACCCGTGCCTGAACACGGAGGATCTGGTCGAGGAGTTCGTCCACGCCTACTACGGCCCCGCCGCCGATCCGATGCGGAATTATCTGCGGCTGAAACAACAAACCATCGAGCGACGCCTGATCCATACCCGTGAACCTTTCCGAGACGCCGAGTTTCTACAGCGGACCGCCGAGTTGATGCAGCGTGCCGAAGCGGCAGCCCAGGCGGCGGACGACCGAACCAAACTCCGTATCCTCGACAGCGTCGGCGAGGCACGCGCGGTCGTCCTCCAGTACCGGCACCCCCAAAGCGGCCCGCGCGAATTGCGTGTGGAACCATCCCCATACCGGCGCGACCTGGAGCAGTTCCTTACGCAGGCGTTGCTGGTCGAGGAGCTGTGTCAGCGGCTCGGCAACCGCTACGCCGCCAAGACGCAGCGTGGCCAACTCCAAGAGCGGTTGCAGATGCTCGGACTGTGGAGCCAATCACCCGACGCCCCAGCGGATCAGGCCGAGCCGGGCGACAAGCTTCGGGAGCGCGTACTGGCGTCGTTCGACGAGCAGCTGCGGACTCGATCAACGACGCCGGGGGACGTCACGCCGAAAACGGTTTGCTGCTCGTTCGCCGAACCGGAGCAATTCGCCAAGTGGATCTCCGACGGCTCTCGCAAGGAGTTGATCTCGCCGCCGGAGAAACACACGCGTCAACAGCCGTCTGGCCAACCTCTTAGCGGCGTGCGCATCCGTGCCCCGTTGTCCGCACTGCCCGTGATTCCGCACGGCAAGCGGCAGATCCACGCCGGTCGGTTCTACGCCGAGACGACCTTCGATCCGCCGCTGGACGCCACCGGCTGCCAGTTCGTGAGTTTCCACGTCCACGCTTCTGCCGACGTGCCGGCCACGATCTACATCAACGACGTCCACAGCGACGTCGACCTGCACGCGGGCGAGCAGATCGTACGGATCGACATGCGCCAATTCGACGTGAAAGGCCGGTTCTCGTACGCCGACTGGGACCATCAACTCCACCGCATCAGTCTGGACATCTGGCCGCAGGACAACGACTACCCCTATCCGCCGGCCAAAGACACGGATGTCACGCTGTTCAGCATGACCGCCAGCAATCACGATCCGCAGATTGAAAAGCTCCCGCACCGCGGGCAGGCAATCTGGCTGTGCCAATTCCGGCCCAACCTGGCACGCGGCGTGGCCGTACCGCGCACCCTGTACGACCAATACCTGCAACGGCAGCGTTACAAACACGTGGGGCTGGACTACGGCTCCCGCTGGATCAGCGAGCGCTTCCGCACCTTTACCGAGCATCGGGCCGTCACTCCCATCTTCGCGATCGTCGTAAGCGACCCCGCGACGCCGGCGCAGCGGCACACGGCGGAACACCTGCAAACCTGCCTGGAGAAGACGTTCGGCGTGCGGCTCCCCGTGCGATCCGCCGAAGCCGCAGCCGGCGACTGGGCGGACAACGCGATCCTGCTCGACCGCCAGGCGTGCGTCGCATCGGGACGAATCAGCGACGACGAACTTCGTTATGTCGGTCCCGGCGGCTTTCTGATCAACGCCCACCAAGGCCGGATCGCCATCGCCGGCCCCAACGACGCGGGCACGATGGCTGGCGTGCTGCGCTACCTGGAGGACCACGGCGCGCGATTCTTCGAACCGCAGCGGACCGTGTTGCCCGACCACCGCAGCGAATTTCTTCACGAACTGTATCTGCCCGACTGGCCGCATTTCCGGGCCGAGTCAGCGGAACTTGCGCTCTGGCAGGACCGGCCAGCGGCCACGGCGCCGGCCGCCGCTCTTCCGCCGATCCAGGCTCCAACTCCCCCCGACGTCGCCGCTGCCGAGAAGCTCGCAGCAGCCATCAAGGACGTCGCCCGGTCAGCCGGCAACGCACTGCCGCCGTCTCTGCTACAGGACGCCCGTCGTTCGCCCCTTTCCCGCTATGTCGCCCGCCGCCTCGTCTGGGCCCCCACGGCGGACGCGACCAGGCTGATCCGTGAGTTCCGGAGCGAGGCGTCTCGGTCGTCGGACGCGATTCCCGCAGGTCCCGGCCGCTAAGCACCAAACGGGGAACTGCCACGGAACGTCGCCGTCGATTACGGCACGGTGATCGAAATGGGGTCAGGCTTACAGAATTCAATTTTGGCCGAGCAGGGTCGTGCCATATGGCTGGCGCCAAGATCGGCCAAAATTGAATTCTGTAAGCCTGACCCCGACACCAAAACCGTGACTTCATGAACGACGCGGAAAAGTGCCGAGATTCCGTTTGGCATCGTTCGAGAACTAAGTGAGCGGAATGGCGCTAGCCACCGGTCTCCGGTTGGCCGCATTACCGGCGGCTAGCGCCGTACCGCTCACGTGACATCGGACAGTTATTTCTCGAACGATGCTAAATGAACTGCCAGCCGGAATCTTCCAGGGGTTTCATCGCGAGGATGCGAGCCGACGGTGATCGCCATCGTTCGGGGTCCGCCTCGAACGGACGGCGGTCTCGCTGGTCATCGTTCTTTCCCCGTCTCGCCTACGGATGTTTCCGCTTGACCAGGCGATTCGGCAACCGCGATACTCGTGGGTGCGGCGCCGCGGCCAGGGCAGCGGGCCGCTCGACTTAAACGTCCGCGAGTCGATCACCTCGGCGATGCGCCCGGTCCGTTTCCCACCCTGCAGGCCGACCCCGCAGCCGCGGATGAGATTGTCGTGGACAAGGAGATTGCGGGCCGGTTCCGTGAGGACCATGCCCTTGACCAGAGGATCGACCTCGCCGCGGACATAAACCTGGTTGTCGCTCACGATGGTATCGTCCGCCGACACGCCGATGCCCACCCGGGTTCGGGAATCGTCCCGCACACAGGTCAGATCGATCACGTTCCCGCTGATGATCGTGTTGGCCGAGGGCAGATGACGGGCGTCGCCGGACCCGTTGGCTTAGATCGCCGACGTGCTGAAGTTGACGAAGATGTTGTCCTTGATGATGACAGGCGTGGAGCCGTGGCACGTGCGGATGGCGCAGCCGCCGTAGACCATCTCCTGCTCGAATCCTTTCAATGCCTCATTGATTCCGTTGATAACGTACTCAACAAGGTCGGATCGTATTTCAAGATGACCTTTTCACCGGACAGTATCTTTGCAGGAAAGAATTTTTGATCGCGCGCTTACTCGCTCCCGATGTGCCCGAACCCGTGGCGTTCAGTTGTCGCGAGGAGGGCTCTGTTTACCTCCGCACATCGCTGATCCGCCCGCGACCCGCGGATGACATTGCCGCCGGGACGGATCCGAAGTTCACGTTTTCGGCCTTCTGCAAAGAGGCCCTTGCGCTCCCAGGGCTGTTCGACCGCGTCGATCGAGAACTCGCCGAGGCTTACAAGCGTAGTCATGATGACGAAGAATGATCGCTTGGCCAACGGTCTGGAACTTGTGCCAATGTGGGCGGAACTCCGACCCCGCCCGATCGGACGATCTTTGAGGCGCAACAGGTGAAAACGCGGCCTGGCGCGGTCTGCCGGGCGGGCGGATCGCGGGCAAGGCGTGTGCCCCGGCGATCAGATTTCCGGCTCCCCACTCCGCAGATGGTCCAGCTTCGACGTCAGTGTCCGAAGTTGCTCTTCGAGTGACGCCAGACGTTCGAGAAGTCCCGCCTGCGTGTCGCGGGCAGCTTCGAGCAGACGGCGTTCCCGGCGGTACGCAATGAGTTGCGGACGATTCAGGTGCAAGCGTGCGATGTGGAAAGCCCCGGTCTCGGTGAGCGCCCGCAGGCTGCCGTCGTCCTGTTCGGCCACGTGCAAGTCCATCGCGTCGCGAAGCGGGTGAAGGACACGCTGGGACGAGTCAGGCTGCCAACAGTCGCCTTTGAATTCGTTACAGGGATGGCAGCAGTAAACCCAGTTGTCCGGCTCGTGCAGGCCTCCTCGGGAGCGAGGCTGGAAGTGGTCCACCGTGAGTTCCGCTCCCACGTCACGCTCCGCAACCCCACAGTAGCCGCAACGGAACCCGAATCGGTGCCGCAACGCCTCTCGCTGCTCTTGGCGCATGGGCTACGTGTCCCGTCGCGAACCAGGCCCCCCCACCAACAAGGCGGCCAGTTCACCCTGAATGGCCCGCCGTTCGACCTGGGCTTCCGCCAACACGTCGTGAAGATGGTGGGCCAACGTTGCTCGGCGGCGAGCCAGGGCCTCCAGGGCACGGTTCTGGGTGTCGAGTTCTTGTCGCTCCTCCCGCAGACGCTCCGTGGCCGGGGCAAGGTAGGTCGCTTCGGCGGACTGAAGTTCCTCAACCAAGGACTCGAGTTCGTTACGCTCGGTGTCTGCGATCGCGCCCGCGCTTTCACGCTGACGTAGCAGTTCAAAACGTCGCCGTGTCTGCTCGTCCCACATTGGGAATTGCCTCACGCTGTCTGAATAACACTGGCCCCCGTCACAAACCGACCCGGCTCGGCCACGATGGTCTCCAAGGATGTCCTTGGGGCTTCCAATGTAGTTTACTCTTGCGAGCAGTTGGCGGGAAGACCTGACGCAGGATACTTCAGGGCTCGGGCCGTGTCTTGACGCGACCAGCGCGCAGCGCTGCCGCTACGGAGAAGCAAGTGCCACCGGCTTGCCCGATGGATCGTTGCGTTCGTCGCTGGGATCGCGCAGACGCACGAAGTCGGCGTCGCAGCGATCGAGTTCTTGCCGCAGCAGCTGGTGCAACCGGTCGCGCACGGCACGGTGTTCGGGGCGGGCGGCGAGGTTAGTGAGTTCTTCGGGATCGGTTTGGATGTCGTACAACTCGTCGGGCTCCTTGGCGCCCAGATAGCGCACGTACTTGTACCTCCCGTGCCGCAGGGCGACGTAGTAGGGGACGCCGGAATGGATCGCCTCCTTGCCGCGGGACAGGGCCTTGGTCACGTCGGAACCGTAGTCCTGGCCGGTGTGCTCGTACAGCGTGGGGTGGTCCCACTCGGCGTTCTGCGGGTCCAGCAGCAGCGGCGTGATGTCGCGGCCGTGCATCTTCCAGGGCGGTTCGATGCCGGCCTGCGAGAAGAACGTGACGACCAGATCGGGCGCGTTGACGGGGTGCGGGCAGTATTGTCCTGCGGGGATCGTGCCCGGCATGCTCACGATCAGCGGCGAGCGGTAGGTGGCTTCGTACGGCGCCACCTTTTGCCGCATGCCGTGTTCGCCGTTGGCAAACCCCTGGTCCGAACTGTAGACGACCAGCGTGTTGCTCAGTTGGCCGGACGCCTTCAGCGCTTCGATCAGCCGTCCTACGCCTTCATCCACGGCGGCCATGCATTCGTTCACCTGCTGCAGCCACTGGCTGTAGGTCTTGTTGCCGTTGCGGAAAACGGGTTCGCCGTTGTCGCCCGGCTTCCAGGCTTGGGTCCGCTCCAGATAGCTCGGCTTGCCCTCCCGGGGCCCGAAGATGCCCGCCGGCGGTTCGGCCTTCTGACCCGCATACGCGCCCTTGTGCCGCGGCGCGGGAGTAGTAGGGCCGTGGATCGCGCCGTAGCACAGCCACAGGTACCACGGTCTGTCCGGATCGCGGTTTTCGCCGCGGATGTAGCGGACGGCCCAGTCGGTGTAATTGTCGGTCGAGTAGCCCTCGACCATCCGCTCCCGGCCGTTGAAGTCCGTCACTTGGCGGCCGTAGTAACTGCCCGCGTTCTCCGGATGCTTGGGCCGGTTCCAGACGATCTGAAAGTCCCAGTCGCGGCCCCAGCCGGCATCGGTTCCGGTGTGCCATTTGCCGATCTGAGCGGTCTGGTATCCGCGCCGGCGGAACTCGGCGGGCCAGAACCGGCACTGCTCCGGATCGTACTCGCTGCCCGGATACTGGCCCGCCATGCGCATGGACTGGATGGCGTGCGGATGATGCCCGGTCAGCAGCGAGGCCCGCGATGGCATGCACCACGAGCCGAGATAGGCGCCCTGAAAGCGGACGCCCGCCTTGGCCAGCGCGTCGATGTGCGGCGTGCGGGCCAGCGGGTAGGCGCCCTCGTAACAACTGACGGTCTTCGGCGAGTGATCGTCGGCGTAAACGAACAAGATGTTGGGCCGCCGTGGCGCCGGCGTGGCGGCACTGCAGACGATGGTCGCGTTCAAACACAGCAGGGCGACAAACAAACGTTGCATGGATTCAGCTCCCTCGCGACTCGTTCGTAGGGCGGAATTCATTCTGCCCGAGCGGACTGGAGTCCGCCCCACTTAGTTAGTCTTGATTCCGGGCGTTGGCCAGCGGTTCTCCGCGGACACACAGCGTGACTTCGGCGCGGGCCGACGCGGCGTCGCCGGGCGTGCTGGCAAACCGCACCCGGTTTTCGCCCGCAGCAATCCGCAGCGTTCCTTGCGGAGCGACTTGCCCCAGCACGTCGCCGTTGGGGTCGAAGTGGCGCACGCCGCCGGACCAGTCGCTCTCCAGGTACTCGTCGGGTTGCAGCGACACCGGGAACACCTGCTTCTGGCCACCCGCCTCCAGGGTTGGGGAAACCAGCGGCAGAGCCCGTTCCTCTAGCGCCTCGATCCGGCCGATCCAGCAAGCGGCCTTGGCGCCCGGCGGCAGGCCGTTGAAGTACACATGGCACTGCTTGACACTGTTGTACACGTTCCTGCACGTGTACATCAGGTCGGTGAACCGGTAGGGCCACTTGTAGTCGAAAAAGCGATCGTCTTCGGGCGGGTCGAGCACGATGTAAGTCCAACCGCGATTTTCCAGTGGGATGTAGTGGTCGCGTCTGCAATCGGTGCCAGCCAGTTGCACATTGAGAACGCCGCCCTGTCCCTCGGTGCGAATCCACAGACCCAAGCGACGGTGCTTGGTCAGGTTCAGCGGCTGGGGAAACGCCAGCGTGGCTTGGCACCAAGCGGACCGCGACGTGCCGCGGTTTTCGACCCGATAGCAGAACGCGCCGCCGCCGTCGGGCGACTTCTCGGCCGCAGGCTCGACGCTTTGCACAAGCTCGGCTGCGGCGGATCCGGCCGGCTGGAACGGGAGCCCGGCGGCCGGGTCGGCCAGCACCAGATTGCCTTTCGATCCGAACGGCGCCAGGGCCGTCCGGGCGCGGATGCGGACCCACGGCGATTGCTCCCCGTGCGGGTTCACATACGTCCATTCGCTCCGTTCGGGCCGAGCGGCGTCGACCACGCGCGGCGGGCCGAACTGCAACGGCCGCAGGTCCCAGCCGCCATCGGCCGCACGCTCCAAGACGTGCTCCGCCATCGGCCGGCGGAGTTCCGCGCAGGCCGCCTCGGTGAAGTAGTTGCGGCGTTTCAGTTCGTCGCACGTGCGGATGATCTCCCGCATCTCCGGCATCCGCTTGTTGGCCGACAGGTTGTTGGCGTGGACGCTGAACGAGATGGGAGCCTTGCCGCCCAGGGCCTTCAAGCACAGCAGTTCGACCTCGTCGGGCGTCACGGCGTCGGTCGCCACGGAGTGCGTGTGGGGCGCGAACCAGCCCACGTCGCCGGTCAACAGGTTCCGCGCCCAGCCGGCCGGGTTCTGGCCTTTGAACCGCAGCGTGTACGCGCGGCGGCCGAAATAGATCGGGTCGTAGCTGGGGCTGCCCCGCGAGATTACGTGCCACGACAGGTGCGTGTAAAGGGCGTTGCCCTCCAGGATCACGGGCTTGCGGAGCCGCGACTGGACGCCCAGCGCGATCCGGCCCTGGTTGCGCCAGTGCGGCGGCTGGACCGCGACCTCCTCGCCGCCGTCGAAGTACGACATATCGGCCCCCACTTCGTTGAACACGTGCGCGATGCGGTCGCAGATTTCGTCGATCATCGTGCTGTTGACATCCGGACAGTACACGGTGTGGCCCCAAATGGGAAAGCAGTTCAGCAGGTGGCCGACACGGGTCCCTTCCGCGTGCGCGACGACCGTGGTCTTGTGCAACCCGCGTTGGCACTGGGCGAAGCCGTTGGGCGTGAGCTTCTCGTAGCGGACGATTTCGCCCTCGATGTACAGATCCCCCTTCTCCGGCCAGCCGCCGGCCGACTCCCGCACGCGGATTTCGGTGCTGGTTGTATCCAGCGGAGCCGCCAGCGTCGCGTGGCGGTTCTGCAGCAAGCGCGGATCGGCCTTGGGCGTAATGTAGGGATCGTTTTTGGAGCCCCAGCCGACCATGCCCTGCATCACGTGCATGCCGAGTTGCATCCCGGCGGCGTGAACCTTGTCGGCCACGGCCTTGAGGCCCGCCAGCCCGTCGGGGAACTGGGCCGGGTTGGGCTCGTACGACGGCGTGCTCCGCTCCCAGAAGATCTCGATACAGCCGAACCCGCCCCGCGCGAACTCGATCACCTGGTCGATGTTCTGCTGGTTCACGCCGCCGCACATCAGGTAGGAGGCGAACCGCTCCGGCGCCCGCTTGATCCACACCCCGTTGATCGTCGGGTGTGGCAGTCCTTGCTCCAACTCGACGGTTTCGATCGCGTCCAACAGCTTGCTGGCCGGTTCCGGTCCGCCGGTCGGCACGCCGATGATCGCCACCTTGGCCCCCACGATGCCGTACTCGCGGTACGCCCGCGCCGTGGGCACGCCGTGCGAGCCGCCGTCGGTACGGTCGTTGCAGGCCAGCACGCAGGCCGCAAAGCGTTCATCCCACGCCGCGTTGACCAGCGCCCCAACGTTCTCGTTCATCTTCACGCGCAGGTTGCACAACTGGAGCCAATCCAATTCCCCGCCCGACACGCCGGTCACGGCCAGCGTGAAATACCGCCGCCGGATCTCGACCTTGGCCGTGACTTGGCTCGGACAGTCAGCAAAAGAGACGCTCAGCACGTCGCCGTTCAATTCGACCTTCGACGCAGCGAACGTCTTCTGCCCTTGCCCCGCCACCATGAACGGCGCGCCCGCTTGGGCATAGTCCTGCTTGTCAGCCAAGTTGACCAACGCCCGGTTCTTCCCGTCCGTGCCGATCTCGTACCGGCAGACCTCATTCTCCAGCGTCACCGCCTGTCCCGCAAGGCGCGGCGCCGCCGCAGGCTCGGCAGGCTCGGCGCGTCTCGCAGCCAGCAAAAATGCGACGCAACCGAGCGTTACAACCGCAATCCGAACACATCGCTTCGACATGACAGTTTCTCCTCTTTTGACGTCCATTGATAGCAAGGGCAGGCCGCCCTGTCCAGCGCGAACAGGTCCGCGCGCCTCAGGCATCCCGCGGAAAACAGTCTATCCATGCTGACAAGCAGCGTGGGGGCCGAACGCGTCGCGGGGAGGGACGACGTCTGGTCTTGAACATGGCTCCACGCTGACAAGCAGCGTGGGGGCCGAAATCCGGGAGGTGGTTTTGGCTACCGTCGCAAGGATCGCGGACTGCGGAAGTCGCCACTTTTGCCGGTGCCCCGATTGCGTTTCTCTGACGCCCGGCTATGCTGGCCTGCAATCCCAAGAGTTACTACGTTCTTAACCATAAGGAACTCGACATGCCACGGAAACTTTCTGTCATCTCGCCGGACTGGTGGGACTATACGACGTTGGACCAGGAGATCATCGAGGACGCCGCGCGGCTCACGCCGGAGAAGATGCTGAAGCTTTCGCGGCCGGGCTTCAAAGTGATCCTGTACGATACGCTTGAGGACTTCTATCTCGCCGAGGCCTTGGAGTACATCCACGCTTGGAAGCAATCCACGGAGGACAATCCGGTCGGCATCTGCGGTCCCATTGGGCCGACGGAACAGTTGCCGCTGGTCGTGCGGCTGGTCAACGAGTTGGGTTTAATTATCCGCTCCGGGCATTTCTGGGGCATGGACGAGTGGATCTTGGACGGGAAGGAGATGCCGGTTTCACATCCGTTGTCCTTCGAGCGTTGCGACCGCGCCATGTGCCTCAGCCGAATCGACAAGAAGCTCCGCATGCCGGAAGCAAATCTGCATTTCCCCAAGGCCGACACGCGGGAGTATCGCGCCAGTTGGGAAACGGGCGTGCGTTGTGCGGTGATGCAGGGCGGCCAAGGCGATGTGAAGCATTGGGCCTTCAACGATCCGCCGCGGCGCAAGGGCAAGTGGAAGGACAATCCGCCGCCGCCGGAGGAGTACCGCAAGCTGGCGACGCGCATCGTCGATCTGCATCCGCTGACCGTAGCGCAGAACGCGCGCACCAGCGGCGGCGGCAACATCTCGCTGGTGCCCACCCAAGCCATCAGCGTCGGCCCCCAGGAAACTTGGAAGGCCGAGAAGGTGTCGATCTGGCACGCCGGCACGCACGACAACGCCTTCGGCCAGCGATTGACGTGCCTGATGATCTCCCAGGGCCTTCCCGATTCGGCGGTGCCGATGTCGCTGCTGGCCGACCATCCCAACGTGCAGTTCAACTACTACCGCGGCGGGATCGGTTCGTGTACGATCGAGATGCATTGAGAGGCGGGCGGGCTTCCAGGCCGGCGCTCACCGCGCTCAGTCCGCGGGGCGCCGGCGAGCGATCTTGGGCAGCGTGATGGCAAAGGTCGTGCCCGCTGCCGTCTCGCTGCGGAATTCGACCTTGCCGCCCAGGTAGCGTTCTCCCAGCAATTTCATGCTGTGCGCGCCGATGCCCCGGCCGGATTTGGCCTTCGTGCTGAAGGACCGTTGAAAGACCTGAGCCTGGACATCAGGCGGCATCAGGCCCGGATTGTGGACGCTGAATACGACGTCTTCTCCGCGTTCCACACAGCGGACGGTGACCGTCTGGCCTTGGGGGATCGCCTCCAGGCCGTTTTTGATCATGTTGCCCAGCACGCGTCCCAGCAAGCGCGCATCGGTCACGATCTGTCCCGGCCAGATTTCGGCCAGCGCGATCGCACGGGTGCGGGCCACCGGGTGCCGGGCGTACGTCTTCTGCAAATGCTGCAACAGATCGCGCGCCGCGACCGGCTGAAAATCGGGCTCTAATTCGCCGGATTCGGCGTACGTCAAGTCGCGTTGGGCGCGGATCTCTTCGACCAACTCCTCGGACAGCTGAGCCAGTTCGGCCAACTCCTCGTCCTCGGGTGAATCCCGCGGCACGCGATCGCGCAGCAGTTCCGTGTAGCCTTGAATGCTGCCGGCCGTGTTCATCACGTCGTGGAAGAACAGGCGAGCCAGGACCGCCAGCCGCTTCTGATCGCTGATGTCCTTCGCCACGCAGATCGTAAACCGTTCGCCGTCCGCCCTTACCGCCGTCGCGCTGACTTTCAAGTCCAGGGCCGCCCCGCTCGGCTCGGCCAGCGAAATACGGCATTCGCGGGTCACGAAGCTGTCGTTGCGCTGGCTCTCCAAAACCGCCTGCACGGCACCGCACAGCGAGCAGTCGGGGGCCGTGCCGCAGCCGTCCGGACCCTGCGGCACGTTTTGGCAGCCCATCAGTTCTCCCAGCCGTTTGCCGAGCACGGACGGCAGTTTGCAGTCCAGCGTCTCCAGCAGCGCCCGATTGGCCGCGACAATCTGGCGGTGCTCATTCAAGATGACAACCAGGTCCGACATCGCGTCGATCGTCCGCTGCAGCAGCGGAATCGAGGCGACCAGCGTTTGTTTACGTTCGAATTCCTGCGGCTCATCCCGCCCCGCCGGGGCGAAATACGTCGTCACCGGCAACTCAGACCCGTCAGAGTCGCTCATTACCTTGTCCTCTCGAAATCTGGATCACCGAGGCTTGCTTGCCCAGCCAACGTGCTTTTCCCCGACTTACCGGCAGTGCCTATTATGACACGCAAGCCGCTCGAAGTCATCGGCAGATGATCACGCCCGGACGACGCCGCGATTGCCGTAAAACCGGGGAGAGATCCGGACTGGCGTTTCGCAGGCAGCCGGGCAGCCGAAAAACTGATCTTGCCCGGATTGGCTCGATGTTTCAAAATGCGGCCCTGCAAGTCGCAAGGAAATGATCTCCACTGCTCGTCTCGTCGCGGACCAGCCGGCATGATGCCGGGCGATTGCTCGCGTGGCAAGGTACGCTCGTTCCTCACCTGCTAGGGACTTGGCGGCGCCTGGCCTCGGCAAAAATCATAAGGAGATCCGTCCATGCTCGTGCTCACTCGCAAAGAAGCTGAAAAGATCCTCTTACCCACGCTGGGCGTCACCGTCGAAGTTCTGCGCATCCGCGGCAACAAGGCGCGGATCGGCATTGATGCGCCGGCCGAGATTCCGGTGGTGCGGCAAGAGTTGTCGGGGTTGAAATCGATTGAATTCACGGCGGACGTGCCGGCGTCCGTGCAACTCAGCCGGTTGCTCCGCGCCGTCCGGCAGCGAATGGACCGGGCCGCGCTATCGCTGAATTTGTTGCACCGCCGTTTGGAGGAGTGCGGCGACAGCGAGGCTTTGCAGCTCGTGTTGGACGTCTTTCGCGAACTGGAGTCGCTGGACCGCGACGCCGGGGAAGCTGTCGAGTCTTCGTCGTCGCCGGTGCCTCGCGCTTTGTTGATCGAAGACGACGAGAACCAGCGTGAAATGTTGGGCGGATTCCTTCGCCTGAACGGTTTCGACGTCGCGTCGTCCTGCGATGGCCAGGACGCGTTGGACTACCTCTCGCTGCACGCTCCACCCGACGTCGTGCTGTTGGACATGGTGATGCCGCGCCGCGACGGACCGTCGTTTGTCAGGCAGGTCCGCGCCACGGAGGGGCTGTCGCATCTGAAGTTATTCGCCGTCAGCGGCACGGATCCGGCTTCGCTGGGCGTGACCACAGGCGTCGGGGGCATCGACGGCTGGTTTCCCAAACCGCTTGACGTGGAACATCTGGTCCAGGTCATGACGGAGGAAGTGGGACCTGGGGCGGCCTTGAGCGTAGCGACTTGATCCAGGGCATACTCCAGGGATACTTGCCGCCAAGTCGAATTGGAGAGGCGTGGCGCAAAGGCCGGACGGGGACAAGCGCTGCGCGAAAGGGGCCGCGTTGCACCGCCGCCGCGGACTTGGGACCGGCCAAGCTCAGAACTCGCCGACCGGCTCGCCGTCGTTCCTCGCCGCCAGCCGTTCCAAGGTCGTCCCGTCGATGGTCTGGGAGATCAACCGCACCGAGCCATCTGCCAGAACGAACTGTGCGCCGCCCGGATGCTGGCTGGAAAACGCTTGCTCGCCCGCCCCGTTGATACACCAATCGGGTTCGGCGTTCAAAAACCACGCGCTGTCGCTCAGCCACAGCGTGTTTTCCGTCGGGCCGCGCATCCCGGCCCAGATGGCGCCTCGTTTGCCGGTCGGGCCGGGATCGAGCCGGCATTCGCCGGCCGCCAGTGTCTGTGAGGAGCCGTCCGTGATGTGTTCGACTGAGACGTGGCTGTTCACAAAGAAGGCGCCATTCTGGCGGATCAGGAGCGCGTGCGAAGTGACGAGTTGGGTTTCGTTGCCCAGCACGCCGCGGTAGCTGGACTTGGCGTGGCCGCTCTTGTGGTGATTCAGGTTGGGGCCGGTGTCGGCCGGACAGACGAAAACCGGCAGCACCTTCTGCGTCTGGTCATTGGGCGTCGTGGCAAACGGCGCTCCGCCCCCAAACTCGGCCGACATCACTTGAAGGTCGTCGTACAGTCCGTTTTGCTCCAAGTGGGGCAGCAGATACGTCGTCCACGACCAACTGGGCAACCAGCCGGTGGCTTCGCCGAGGAACGCGGGGGGAAACCCGCTGTGGACTTCGTGATAGTGGTGCAGGGCGATCCCGATTTGCCGCAGATTGCTTTTGCACTGGGCCGCGCGAGCCGTGCCGCGAGCGGCCTGGACCGCGGGCAGCAGCAACGACACCAAGATCCCGATGATCGCGATGACAACGAGCAGTTCGACCAACGTAAAAGCCGCAGGTCGCGAACGTCGTCCGTTCATCCCAGCGTCCCCCCTGCGAAAGCTGGAGACGAAAAAAGGCCTGAACTACCGGAGGCCCAGCGCCAAGCGTGCTTGAGCCGCATCACTGACCTGTCAACATATCCCAAACCGCAGACAAAGTCCACTAGCAGCCGACGGGAAACTGACACGGAAAGTCGCTGTCTACGATGGCACGGTCGCGCGAAATGGGGTCAGGCTTACAGAATTCAATTTTGGCCGAGCAGCGTCGTGGGACATGGCTGGCACCAAACTCGGCCAAAATTGAATTCTGTAAGCCTGACCCCAGCGCCGAAACCGTGACTTCCTAAACGACGCCGCCCGCACTCCGGCCAGCGGTGGGCGTCAGCCCGGGGGTGTCCGCGCAATCGCGCCCAACGTCGCGCCGGTCGCCGCCACGTAGTCCTGGGGCGCCAGGAGGATTTGCGTGCCGCGGATGCCGGCCGAGACGGCGATCGTCGCATACAGAATGGCGGATTCGTCGAGGTACACCGGATAGTGCTTCTTGCACGCCAGCGCCGTGACGCCTCCGCGGATGTATCCGGTCAGCGATGGCAACTGACTGACCGCCGCCAACTCCATGCTGCGATTGCCGGACAATCGCGCCAGGGCCTTCAGATCCAGTTCCTGATCCCCCGGCACCACAGCCAGGACGACGCCGTGCTTGTCGCCCTTGACCGCCAGCGTCTTGAACACCTGCTCGGCCGGCAGCCCGATTTGGTGGGCGACTTTGACTGCCCGCAGGTCGTCGGGATCGACCTCGTACTCGCGCAGTTCGTAGGCGATCCCCGCCTTGTCCAGCTGACGTGTGGCGTTGGTTTTCATGAGCCGGTTGCCAAGTTGGCCGCTTCTGACTGGCTCGGAGTTGGAGGTTGGTCTCCGTTTTCGCCTTTCTCCGACAGGCTTCGCCTGAACGGCGATCTTATCGATTCGGACGTCGGGCGACAACGGGACGCGGGGCTTTGCGCGCCCGCCTGGCGAGTCTTCGTCGTGGAACGGAGTTCATTTCCTGTCGCACGGGTTGAGCGCCGTGCTACCCGTTTTCGTGTCTTGATTTCCGGCTCGCTTGGTTTGGCAAGCCAAACTTTCGTCCGTCTGCGATCGGACTGACGTCCGCCCTACTCGGGTTGCGGCCGAAGGCCGGGTTGGGCTAAGTTAGTTGGCGTTGAACACGATGCGCGTCTCCCTCGCTCCAGTGAAAGGGCCTGCCGTGTTGAAAGACGTTTTGCCCGCCAAAAGCATGGTCATCTCGGTCCTTATGTGCTGTGTCGTGCAACTCGGTGCGGACGTGATTGGCGAAGTGCGCGCCGGCGATCCGGACGTCGTGTTTTACCGGATCAAAGCGAACAAGATCCTGTTTTTGGGCAACAGCATCACTCGGCACGGTCCCGCGCCTGCGATCGGCTGGCTGGGCAATTGGGGCATGGCGGCCAGCACGCAAGACAACGACTACGCGCATCGGGTCTTGAAGGCGATCGCGCAGGCCGCGGGAAGGGAACCGCAAGCGATCATCGCCAACATCGCAAGTTTCGAGCGGCAGTACACGACCTACGACGCCGATTCCGCGTTGGAAAAAGAACTGGCGTTCAAGCCCGACCTCGTCATCGTCGCGATGGGCGAGAACGTGCCCGCCTTGACCACCGAGCCCGCGCGCACCGCGTTCCAGGCGAGCACGAACAGGCTCTTGAGAAGATTGCGGGAGAACAGCAATCCGGTCCTCGTCGTGCGGAGCTGTTTCTGGCCGGACCCGGCCAAGGACGCCATCCTGAAGCAAGCCTGCGAGGAAGTCGGCGGGGTTTTTGTTGAAGCCGGCGCGCGTGCCAAGGACGAGTCGTATTTCGCCCGTTCGGAACGTCAGTTTTCCCATGCCGGCGTCGCCGCCCACCCCGGCGACCGCGGCATGAAGGCCATCGCCGACGCGATTCTGGAGGCGCTGAGGACAAAGCAACCGTGAGCAGTCAGTACGCGGGCCAGGGTCTTCACAACCGTTTCCAGCGGGTTCCCGCCGGGGTGTCGGTCAGTTGGACGCCCAGTGCCTGCAATTGTTCTCGCAGCGCGTCGGCCTGCGCAAAATCCTTGGCTTGCCGGGCCGCGTTGCGGGCCTCGACCAACTGCTCCACGTGTTCGTCGCGCTGCTCTGCCGGCTCGAAGTCGATGACTGCCAGGATCTGATTGACCTGACGCACGAAGCCGAGGACTTGCTGTACCTGCTCGCCGTCCAATTCGTTGGCAGTCAGCAGCCGGTTGACCAGGCGGACCAGCCCGAACAGTTTTCCCAGGGCCGTGGAGATGCTCAGGTCGTGGTCCATGGCCTCCTGCCAGCCGCTGTGGGCTTCGTACAGGGCCTGATCCAGATCGCCGCTGCGCCGGCCCGACTGGAAATGCTGCAGGCGAGCCACGAATTGGTTCAGCCGGGACACGCAGTGCCGGGCTTGCTCCAATTCGCTCGGCGCATAGTTGAGCACGGTGCGGTAATGAGTGGCCAGCAACCAGTAACGCACGGTCGGCCCATCGAAGCCGAGGGCCAGCACATCCTCCAACCGCAAATCGTTGTCGGCGGCGCGGCTCACCTTCTTGCCGTCCGCCATCACCACTTCCGAGTGCAGCCACAGCCGGGCGAACGGTTTGTTGTTCAGTCCCGCGGCGATCGCGATCTCGTTGTCGCCGTGGGGAAACGTCAGGTCCGTGCTGGCCGTGTGGATGTCGAAGGGCTGGCCCAGGTAGCGGACGGCCATGCACGAGCACTCGATATGCCAGCCCGGCCGGGCCTTGCCCCAGGGCGTCTGCCAGAAGATGCCGGCCTTGAGTTCGGCCAGCGTCGGGCGTTTGAAGAGGGCGAAATCGCCGGGGTGGTCCTTTTCGTAGTAATCGTACGTCGTCGACGCCGTGCTGCGCACCTGCTGCAGTTCCACGTGAGACAGTTTGCCGTACTCGGGAAAGCTGCCGATGCGGAAGTAGACCGACCGCAGTTTTTCGTAGGCCAGGCCCTTGTCCAGCAGGCCGCGGGTCTGTTCCACCATGTCGTTCACGTGGTCGCTGGAACGCGGGTAATGCTGCGCCCGCTTGATCCGTAACGTGTCCAGCGTCTGGAAGAAGGCCGCTTCCCAACGGGCCGTGAAGTCCCGCAACTGGCCGCCGGCCTGCAAGCATTCGCTGACGGTCCGGTCGTCGATGTCGCCCAGGTTCACCGCGTGCTTGACCTCGTACCCGCGGTATTCCAGATAACGGCGGAGCACGTCGGCGAAAACGAGGCGGCGGCACAGTCCCAAATCGGGCGGCCCGTCCAGGCTGGGACCGCACGAGTAGATCGTGACCGTGCCCGGCTTGACCGGCTCCAGCAGTTCCACCTTGCCCGTCAGCGTGTTGTGGAACCGCAGCGGCTGCGGAACGGTTTCGGACGCGAACAGCGACGTGGACAGATACCGCTCGCCGCCGTCCGGCAGCAGGGCCACGACGGTGCCTTGCCCCAGCGTCCGAGCCTCGTCCAGGGCCACTTTCATCGCCGCTCCGGCGCTCATGCCCACAAAGATCCCTTCCTCTTTAGCCAGGCGCCGGGCCATCTCGTAGGCCGAATCATCGTCCACGTTGACGATAGCGTGCGGCTCTTCCGGCTTGAAGATCCCCGGAGGGTAGCTCTCCTTCATGTTCTTCAGGCCCTGGATTTTGTGCTTTTTGAAGGGCTCGACGCCCACGACCCGGACCGCCGGATTCCGTTCCTTCAGGGCCCGCGTCACGCCCATCAGCGTCCCGGTCGTCCCCATCGTCACCACGACCACGTCGACCTTGCCGCCGGTGGCGTCCCAGATTTCTCTGCCCGTACCTTCGTAGTGGGCTAGCCAGTTGGCGTCGTTGTTGTACTGGTCGACCAGGAAATACTTGGCGGGCTCCTCGCGGGCCAACCGATAGGCTTCCTCGATCGCCCCGTCGGTGCCTTGGTAGCCCGGCGTCAGGAGAATCTGGGCTCCGTAGGCTTTCAAGATCCGCTTCCGCTCCTCGCTGGCGGACTCGCTCATCGTGACCAGGAGTTGGTACCCCTTGACCGCGCAGGCCATGGCCAGGCCGATGGCCGTATTGCCGCTGCTGGCCTCCAACACGATCTTGCCCGGCGTCAATTGGCCCGACGCCTCGCCCTGCTCGATCATCTTCAGGCCGATCCGGTCTTTTACCGAGCCGCCGGGGTTCAGCGATTCCAGCTTCACCAGCAGTTCAACGCCCGGCAGCGGGTTCATCCGCTGGATGCGGATCAGCGGGGTGTTTCCGATCAGTTCCAGAATGCTGTTGACTTTGAGCGATGGCATGACGAAGCTCTTGTCCGGACAATTCCCGGTGGGTGCTTACTTTCTGACCGCTTCCAGTCGTGGTTCGGCGAGGTCCAGGCGGTACATCACCTGGTTGTAATCGTAGCGCGGCGTGGCGACGGGATTGCCGGAAAACGTCTGCGTATAAGTGCCCTCAAAATAGATCCGCCGCCCGCCGTCTTGATCGAAGAACGGGTGGTGTGCCGGATTGTAGAAACTGTAGCGATCGTGGGTGACGATCTTCTGGGCGTGCCGCCACGGGCCGGTGGGCTCGGCAGCCTCGGCGTACCAGATTTCGCCGAGCATCGACGTGCCGCCCAGTTGCCCGGCGATCATAATCCAGCGTTGGCGATGCGCGTTGTATCGCACGGTGCCGCGGTGCATCAACACGGGCTTGCCCGTGTCGGCGTCGGCGGGCAGGAACCGCGCCTGTTCGGCGGGCAGCCGGCCGGCGGCGATCAGTTTCTGTTCCGTGGCGGCGTCGATCGGCCTGGCATTCCGCCGCCAATCGTAACGCACCCGGCCCTCGGAATCTCGCCGCAGCACGGGTTCGCTCGGCGCGGCTTTTTCGTCCAGGCAGGTAAAGGCTTCATAGGCCGCCGGGTCCACGTAATGCTCCCAATCGGCCTGTACGCGCACGGTCGGAAACACTTCACCGAAGTAAATGTAATCGACCTCGCCGTCCCGGTGCCGAATCGGATGCCCCTGGCCGGGGAACAGCCGGCTGTCGTTCAAGTCCAGCGTCTTTAGCCGCTCGAACTCCGCCTTTTCATCGTTGAACACGGCCAGACCGTGGCCGAGCATCTTCGACAGCGATTCCATGTGGGCGTAGTGACACGCCAGCCGCTCGCGGCCGGTCGCGTCGGGCAGGACAACGAAGCCATCGGCCCAGATCATGCCCTTTTCCACTCCCAGACGCGCCACCGGCCGGCTGAATCCATCTTTGTCGGTGAAGTACCGCAGGTTCACCCCCAGTCCGGGATCCAGACCGCCTTGGCCCGGCAGTTGGGACGTCGCCGCCGCCATCCAGAAGTGTCCCAGCGGGTAGCTCATCCGCGAGGTATCGCCCCAAAACCAGAAGATCTTTCCCTGGTACAATTCGGCAAACGTCGAATCCTGCCCCGCCACCATGCCGCTGCCCAGCGGTTCGGCCAGCGGCGCCGACTCGCCCAGCAACACGCTGTCGCGGTAAATGCCTTCGCCCGTCACCCGATAGAGACGCTCGGCAACGTTCAACCGCTTGATCTTGACCGTGGCACGTTGGCCGGCGACCAGTTGGAGACGAACGCCGTCAAACCCAAAACCGTCTTTGGGGAACTCGTAGCCGTGACTGCGGACAAAGAAAAACACGGTCTGGCCCATCAGCCCCGGCTCGTCGATCGCTGCCCATCCGCCGCTGTCGGTCATCCAGCGGAGATGATTCACCGTCTCCAACTCGACCAACGGCACACCGCGGCCCGTTCGATCGTCGACGACGCGGATGCCAAAGTAACTGCCCGGATCGCTGGCGCGGGTTGCGCTGACGAACAGCATGCACAGGCCCAGCGCGAAAACCGGCACCCGCAAGACGAAACGTCGCCCCGGTGTGAACGGGTCGTGCGCGTGGTTCATCGTCTTTCTCCTTGGGCCCTGGGCGGCGTGTTTTCGAAAAACTGCATTCTGACCAGCAGCGGCCCCGCGGACGCTGCTGTCTTGCGCGGCTTCCTGTTGATGGCGACTTCGGCCCGACCGGGGCGAGACGCAGTCGCCGTCCAGGCGCCTATCAGAGGTTCTCCAGCGCCTGGAGCACTTGCTCGTCATGGCCGGCCACCTTGACGTTGGGCCAGACTTGGGCCACTCTGCCGCTGGCGTCGATCAGATACGTCGAACGCTGGATGCCCATGAACTTTTTGCCGTACATGCTTTTCTCGCGCCAAGCGCCGTACTTTTCGGCTACGGCGTGGTCTGGGTCGGCCAGCAGCGGGAAGTTCAGGTTGTACTTGTCGCGGAACTTGGCGTGTTTCTCGACCGTATCCGGGCTGACGCCCAAGACTTTGGCGCCCAGCTTTTCCATTTCCGCCTTGCGGTCCCGGAAGGCGCACGCCTCTTTCGTGCATCCGGGCGTGTCGTCCTTGGGGTAGAAGTACAGGACGACCGGGCTGCCCTGCAACTCGGACAGTTTGACTTTCTTGCCATCGTCCGAGGTCAACGTGAAGGCCGGCGCCTTCTTACCAACTTCGATCCAGTTTGCCATAATTGCGCACTCCCAACCATTGCTGACGTGTTCCGACAACCGCGGCATTATACTTGAACGGCAGCCGAAGCCGATGGGGCCTATGAAGACGCTGGTCATCCTTTTGGTTTTCCTGGGTTGGACGCTCAACAGTTGGTCGGCCGAGCCGGAACGACTTGGTCCTGGAGACCATCATCGGGCACTGCAGGTCGCCGGTCAGTCCCGCAGCTATTTGGCCCACGTACCGCCAGAATACGACGCGGCGAAACCGACGCCCGTGGTGCTGATCTTTCATGGAGCCGGCATGAACGCCACACGGATGCGGGACTTTTCGAGCCTGAACGGCAAGGCCGACGAGGCGGGTTTTGTGGCCGTCTACCCGAACGGTACCGGCACCGGCCCTTTCTTGACGTTCAATTCCGGCGGCGTCGAATGGGGACTGATCAAACAGCAGCCTGACGACGTGGCGTTTGTAGCCAAGCTGTTGGACGATCTGGCGACGGTCGTCAATGTGGACGCCAATCGCGTCTATGCCACAGGCATGTCCAATGGCGGCATGATGTGTTACCGGCTGGCCGCCGAGCTTTCCGACCGCATCGCCGCCGTCGCTCCCGTCGCGGGGACGATGGCCGAGACGGAGGCCAAACCCAAACGGCCGGTATCGGTGCTGCACTTTCACGGCACCGACGACCGACTGGTGCCGTACGGCGGGCTGGATCGGCGAGTTCCCAAGCTGCTGACCTTCAAGAGCGTCGAGGATTCGGTGGCCACGTGGGTCAAGTGGAACGGTTGCCGGACCGAGCCGCTGGTCGAAGAACTCCCGGACACCGTGGACGACGGCACCAAGGTCACGCGGAAAACCTACCGCAGCGAGGCCGGCGTCGAGGTCGTGTTGGTCATCGTCACCGGCGGCGGTCACACTTGGCCGGGCCGGCAACCGCCGCTGGGCCTGATCGGCCGCTCGACGCGCGATATCTGCGCCGCTGACATGATTTGGGACTTTTTCCTCCGCCATCCGCTGAAAAATAAGGGTAATTGCGGAGAATCCCCATATTACCCGCCGCGATGGTGAAAGCATGACCAAAACACTGTGTCGATTTCTCGTAAGTCTAGCCACTGTGGGCCTGATCTTGCCCTACGGTCTCCCTGCCTCCGCCGCCAGTCTTCACGAGGGCGGTGCTGGCATATCCGCGCCCGTCGATGTCGTCTTGACGGATGGAATGCTCCGCGGGCAGCTTCTGGACAAGCAGGGATCGCCGGCGTCGAATGCGTCCGTAGCGGCGGTCTCCGGCGAGCGCGTGGTTCAGCGAACGGCAACCGACGCGGAAGGCAAGTTTGCGTTGCGGCTCGACCGGGGCGGCGTTTACTTGCTGGCTGCCAATGACAGCAGCAGCATCGTCCGAGCCTGGACGAAGGCGGCGGCCCCGCCCTCGGCCAAGGCGGCGGTTCTCCTCGTGGCCGGCCAGAACGTCGAGCGCGGAAGGTTGGGGGACCGGTTGCGTTGCGGCAGAGGTTGCTTGGACTGGAACAATTCGTGCCTCCGCACGGGCATCGCCGTAGCGGCCATCGCCGGAATCGCGACAGCGATTGTTTTGGCGGTGGACGACGACGCCAGCTGAGCGTTTCGTACGCACTCGCGCAATCCTTGCTAGCATTTCGTCGCCGGTCGCGTGCAATTCGGAGGGGGCGTCTCCGGATCTGCACTCGACCGGCGATTCGCGTTTCGAAGCTCCCACCCGCCCAGATTCCCGCACTGCGGCAAACTCATCTTGTCCGAGTTTGGGCAAACCTGTACTCTCCGCCTCTCATATCCCGCAGTTGACTTGACGCAAGCCGGGCGTTGGGAATTCCTTGGCTTGGCACGGCGTCGCGGGTCAGCCGGTCAGGGAAATCCGATGATTCTGCTTCAAGGAGGAGGCATCGCGTGTTGCGGGAGGCCAAGCCTTTCAAGAGAAAGCACGGGCATCGCGAGTCTCAGGAAGTGACTCCATGCGGCAAACCTGAAGCGAGCCGTCTTTGGTTGCGGCTTGTCGACGCTGGCTTGATCGGCGTGATTTTCGTCGCCCCGCTGCTGATGGGCGGGCGCGGAGAAGTCGGCCGGCTGGTGTACGTCGCCTTCGTGTGCTGGACGTCCGTCTGCTGGTTGGTGCGGCAGTGTCTGCTGCGGGATGCCCGTTGGCGCTGGTCGGGCTTGGAGGGCATCCTGTTAGCGGGCGTGCTGCTGGTCATGTTCCAGTTGGCGCCGCTGTCCCCGGCCGTACGGAACGCCTTGTCTCCGCAGGTGAGCGAGTTATTGCCTCTGTGGACAACGCAAGCCGCTGCGGAGACGCACTTGGGCGAGTGGAGTCACCTGACGCTGGCTCCCCAAGCGACGCGTGGCGGCCTGGTCACGCTGGTCGCTCATGCGCTGTTGTTCCTGGTGCTGGTCCAGCGGATTCGGGACCGGCACGACGTCCGGCGTCTGGTGCGTTGGCTGGCCCTAGCGGCCGTCGGCATGGCCGTGTTGGGTTTGGCGCAAATGCTGTTTGGCAACGGCAAATTCTTGTGGGTCTACGAGCATCCGTCTCGCGACACGTATCGGGTGGTGAAGGGGACGTTTCAGAACCAGAATCACTTTGCGCACTTCCTGGCCCTCGGGATTGGGCCTTTGTTGTGGTGGCTGCACGGCTTGTGGACCGCTGCGCCGAAGCCTTCCTTCGGATCCGGCGGCCGGTCTCTGGACCGGCACGAGATGACCAAGCACGCCCTCACGATCGGGCTGGGCCTGGTGGCTTTTGCCGGCCTGCTGACGTTTTCCCGCGGCGGCGTCATCGCCATGTTTACCGCGACGGTCATCGGTCTGGGGCTGTTTCTTCGGCAGGGGCTCTTGGGCAGAAAATCGCTGCTGGCCATCGCCGGGCTGAGCGTGGTCACGTCTGCCGCCTTGTTGATTTACGGCTACGAACCGCTGGCCGCCCGGCTCAGCACCTTTCGGGAAGCGCATTCGCTGGAGGAGCTTTCCCGTGGCCGCAGCGCGCTCTGGGCGGCCCACCTCAAGGCGATCCCCCAGTTCGCCTGGACGGGCGCGGGAGTGGGCAGTCATCCGTACATCTACCCCACGTTCATGGAAGAGGACCTCGACGTCGCCTTCACGCACGGCGAGAACGGCTACCTGCATTTGCTGATCGAGACCGGCATCCCCGGCTTGCTGTTGATGCTGGCCGCAGCAGCGACGATTGGTTTCTGGTGCTTCCGGGTTTTAAGGACGCCGGGCAAGACCGGGCAGGCGGCTTTGGGGGCGGCGCTGGTGCCGGGCTTGGCGGCCAGTCTGCTGCATTCGCTGGGCGATTTCGTATGGTACATTCCCGCCTGTTTCTCGTTGACCGTTGTCCTGGCCGCGTGCGTTTGCCGCTTGTGCCAGCTGACGCCGGCGGTCGAGCCGCTAGGCGGTTTGGCGGCAGTCCGTGAGTCCGCGTGGCGCCGGCTGGCCAGCCGGCTTGCGGCGGGCGGCGAGACCACGCTGCCGCGTTTGGGCTGGATTGCCGCCAGCGCCGGACTGATCGGGCTGGCCGCAGCCCTGGTCGCCGGCCGCGTGCCGCAGGCGCTGGCAGCGCCGCACTGGGAAGCGTATTTCAAGCTGGCCCGCGTCGTCCGGCAGGCGGAACGAAGTGAGGAACCGAACGTGTCGGCGGAGCAAGTTGCGGCGATGGCGGCCCACCTGGGCGAGACCCTGCGGCGGGATCCGTACCACGCTCGAGCCAATCTGCGGATGGCGTCGGTCTGGTTACAGCAATTCGATGCGCAACAGCAGACCAGCGAGAACCCCATGCCCTTGAGCCAGATCCGGGACGCGGCGCTGGCCTCCCAGTTTCCGACGCGCGCCGCGCAAGATCAATGGCTGGCGGCCGTCATGGGTGACAACCGCCGGTTGCTGGACGCTGCCTTGCTGCACGCGCAGCGAGCCGTGCGTCTTTGTCCGTTGCAGGGTGAGGGCTATGTGTATCTGGCCGAGTTGGCGTTCTTGAACGGCACGTCCGCGCAACTGAAACACGCCTTCGTGAATCAGGCTCTGCGGGTGCGGCCCTACAGCGGCGTGGTCCTGTTGGCCGCCGGCGGGGAAGCGGCCTTGACGGCCGACAACGAACGCGCGTTGTCCCTGTGGAAACAGGCTTTTCACCTGGACCCCCAGCAGCAAACTCAGATCATCGGCCTGTTGGCGGCCAACATGCCGGCCGACGCCTTCCTGGACTACTTCCGCCCGGATCGGGTGGCGCTGCAAAAGCTGTACGCCTTTTACCGGGACCGGGCCATGCTGGAGCCCGCCCAGTTCGTAGGCGTTCGCTACGCGGGAGAACTGGAACGCGAAGCGCAGCGACAAGACGGCTCGGCGGCTGCGGCGTTGTGGAGCCAGGCCAGCGGGGTCCACGCCTACCTGAAAGATGCGCAGAAAGCGGCCGCTTGCGCCCGCCGTGCCGTCGATCAATTGCCGGACGATTTCCAGTCGCATCGGCGGCTGGCGGCGGCCCTATTGAGCAACCAGGAGTACGATGAGGCCGTCACTCAGTTGCAGTGGTGTCTCAGCCGGCAACCTGAGGACGCGAGCCTCCGGCAGCAATTGGAACAGGCGAATCGGCACAGGCTGACTTCGTCTGGAGTCGTCGTTCGTTGAGAAGAGGCAACCATGTGGAAGTTTTTGGCAAAGGCAGGGATCACCAGACAGGTGGCGCCGCGGGTGGCCGCCTCCTGGCCGATGTTTGCCTTGATCTATTTCAGTTCCTACTGGCTACGATTCGAAGGGGACTTGGACAGCCCCGAGTTGCGCATCTTTCTGTCCACCTTTGTCTGGGTAGCCTGCTTGAAGGTCGCAGCATTCGCCTATTTCCGGGTGTACCAAGGCTGGGGACGGTATGTGACGTTCCACGACCTGACGTTGCTGTTGAAGGCCGCCACCGCCAGTTCGTTTGCCATCCTCCTGGTCGATTTTCTGCTCTTTCCGGCCGCTTCGACTCCGCGGAGCGTGTTCCTGATGGACTGGGGGCTGACGATCGTCGCCATCGGCGGGTTGCGGTCGCTGGCTCGATTGTTGGAGGAACGCGACCGTTCGCCGTTGTTTTCCAGCGGCGTGACGCCAGCCTTGATTGCGGGCGCCAACGATTCGGGCGAAGCCCTGCTCCGCGCGATCCGGCGAAACCCGCGGCTGGCGTATCGCGTCGTGGGCTTCATTGCGGAGGATCCCCAAGCCGTGGATTCGCAGATTGGCGGCGTTCCCGTGATCGGCAGTCTGGGCGACACCTGCCAACTGGCCACGCAGTACAACATCTCCGACGTCTTCATCACTGCCGGCGAGTTGGCTGGTCAGCAAGTCCGCCAGTTGGTGGATGAAGCCCGTCAAGCCAAAATCAACGTTCGCGTGTTGCCCAGTTACGAGCAGTTGTTGAGTGGGACGGTCTCCCTGCGTCCGCGCGACGTCTCGATCGAGGACTTGCTCCGCCGCGCGCCGGTCCGCCTGAACCTGGCGGAATTGCACCGCTGGATCGATGAGCGCACGCTGTTGGTCACCGGCAGCGCCGGCAGCATCGGCTCGGAAATCTGCCGGCAACTGTTGCAGTTTTCGCCGCAGCGGCTGGTGCTGGTCGATCGCTCGGAAAACGGCCAGTTTTTTTTGGAGCGGGAACTCAGGTGCCTGGCTCCGGACTTGGACATTCGCATCTGCATCGGGGACGTCACCGACGCCGCGCGCATGCAGGCTTTGTTTCAGACGCACCGTCCCGATGTCGTCTTTCATGCGGCCGCCTACAAGCACGTGCCGCTGATGGAAGCCCATCCGGGTGAAGCGGTCAAGAATATTGTGCTCGCCACCAAGCTGTTGGCGGACACTGCCGAGGCGTGTGACGTCTCGTCGTTCGTCATGATCTCGACCGACAAGGCGGTCAATCCGACCAGCGTGATGGGGGCCAGCAAGCGGGTCGCGGAGTTGTACGTGCAAGCCAAGGCGATGGAGGCCCGCTGCCAATTCGTCACGGTGCGGTTCGGCAACGTGCTGGACTCGGCGGGCAGCGTCGTGCCCCTGTTCCGCCAGCAGATTGCCGCGGGAGGGCCGCTGACGGTGACGCATCCCGAGATGGTCCGCTATTTCATGACGATCCCCGAAGCCTCGCAGTTGGTGATCCAGGCCGGCGCCATGGGCCGCGGCGGCGAGATCTTCGTGCTGGACATGGGCGAGCCCGTCAAGATCGTGGATCTGGCGCGGGACATGATCCGGTTGTCCGGGCTGGAGCTCGGCCAGGACATCGAAATTCAATTCGTGGGCAAGCGTCCCGGCGAGAAGCTGTTTGAGGAGTTGAATTGCGACGGCGAGCGGCATCGGCCCACGTCGCACCCCAAGATTCTGGTGGCGGAATCCGCTCAGGCCGACTTGGCGGTCCTGCAGCGCGAGTTGGAACAGATTCGGCGACTGGCCAATGGCCCCGAATCGCTGATCCTCGCCGCACTGCAAAGCATCGTTCCGCAGTACGCGGCGGCCAAAGCGGCTCGCCCATCCCGCGACGGCGCCGGAAGCTTGCGGGCCGCCGTGGGCTCCGCGCCCAAGATCTTGTCGCCGGCCGACGAGTCGCCTGACATCATTTCCATCCGAGACGGCGTCCGACAGCCCCCCAAATGGCGAAAGGCGGCTTGATTCATGCGGCCGTCACTTGACCGCCGCGGCAACCGGCGGGCATCCGCGATACTCGAAACGCTCAATCTCAGGAGAATGCTTCCATGAACTTCGCTTTGATCGGTGCTGCCGGCTTCATTGCTCCCCGTCACATGCAGGCGATTCACGACACCGGACATGACCTGATTGCCGCGATCGATCCGCACGATTGCGTGGGCAGGCTGGACAGTTTCTTTCCGGAGGCCCGTTTCTTTACGGAGATCGAACGTTTCGACCGATTCCTCGAAAAACGCCGCCGCGGCCCCGAAGACCAACGGGTGCAATACGTCAGCATCTGTACACCCAACTACCTGCACGACGCGCACGTCCGGCTGGCCCTGCGGCTCAAAGCCCACGCCATCTGCGAGAAACCGCTGGTGATCAGCCCTTGGAATCTGGACGCCTTGCAGGAATTGGAGGCCGAATATGGCTGCCGCGTCTACAACGTCCTGCAACTCCGCCTGATCCCCGCCTTGCAGGAACTGAAGCGCACGGTGGACGCAGACAGCGGACGGCAGCGCGCCGACATCTGTCTGACTTACATCACCCGCCGCGGCAAGTGGTACGACGTGTCCTGGAAAGGCGACCCGGAAAAATCCGGCGGCGTGTCGATGAACATCGGCGTCCATTTCTTCGACCTGCTGGGCTGGTTGTTCGGCGAGCCGGAGCATTGGGAAGTACATCTGCGCACGCCGCGCAAGATGTCGGGACTGCTGGAGCTGGAACGTGCGCGGGTCCGCTGGTTTTTGTCCGTGGATGAAGAGGATTTGCCTCAATCCGTGCGGCAAGCCGGCAAATACGCCTACCGTTCGATGACGCTGGACGGCCAGGAGATCGAGTTTTCCGACGGCTTTACGGACCTGCACACGCGCGTCTACCGTGAGATCCTGGCCGGCCGCGGCGCGGGCCTGTGCGACGCGCGTCCGGCGATCGAACTGGTGTTCGCGCTGAACCACTGTGACGTCGTGCAGCAGTCCCGTTGCTGTCATCCGTTCCTGAAGGACATCCGGCCCAAGGAACTGCTGCGGTATCGAAAAGCGGCTTGAGCAACGCCGTGCCTCCGGCACAGACGCCTCTCGCCCCTTCGCGAAAGGCGGTGGAGAAACAAGTTTGGTCGTTGACCGCGACGTCGTCCGTCAGCGCCGGGCAAGGCGATCGACCTTGCCGCGAAGTCGGGCCCGCCGTATCCTATCGCGGCCTGAAAACAGGGCTTATTGGGAGTAAGAATCACGTGTCAGCTAGCACCTCCAACTACTTCGTGCATGAGTCGTCCTATGTGGATGAAGGCGTGGAAATCGGCGAACAGACGGCGATTTGGCACTTCTGCCACATCCTGAAGGGAACGCGGATCGGACAACGCTGCCGGATCGGTCAGAACGTGGTGATCGGGCCCCGCGCGAGCGTGGGCAACAACGTCAAGATCCAGAACAACGTCTCGGTCTATGAAGGCGTCACCCTGGAGGACGACGTGTTTTGCGGTCCCTCGATGGTGTTCACCAACGTCCTGACGCCGCGGTGTGCGTTTCCCCGGAACACGGCCGAAGATTTCGCGCCCACGGTCGTGAAGCGGGGCGCCAGCATCGGGGCCAACGCGACCATCGTCTGCGGCCATACGATCGGCCAGCACGCCTTGATCGGCGCCGGCGCCGTGGTGACACGGGACGTCCCCGCCTATGCCGTGGTGTTCGGCAATCCGGCGCGCCAGCACGGCTGGGCCTGCGAGTGCGGCGTGGTCCTGACGTTTGCCGACGCGCACGCGGAATGTCCCGAGTGCGGCCGGCAGTACCGAAAATGGAACGACAGGACGGTCGAGCCCTGGACTGCGGCCCAAACCAGACGGGCCGCGTAGGTTCCCGGTCTGAGCGGCAGAGTCGATCCGTCCGCGGCGTCTGAACTTCCTCACGAAGCGCCTGTTTTTTGGGCCAGGAGGCCGACCAGTGATCCCGCTTTGCGACCTTCGCGAACAGTACCGTTCGCTGAAAGCCGAGATTGACGAGGCCATGCAGCGCGTAGCCGCCGAGGCTCATTACATCCTGGGGCCCAACGTCAAGGCGTTGGAGCAGGAGATCGCCGCGTTCTGCGGGTGCCGGTTTGCCGTCGGCGTGGCCAACGGGACCGATGCGCTACACCTGGCGCTGCGGGCCATGAACATCGGCCCCGGCGACGAGGTCATCACCACGCCGTTCACGTTCATCGCCACGACCGAAGCGATCGGTCTGGTCGGGGCCACGCCGGTTTTCGTGGACATTGATCCGCGGACCTACAATCTCGACGCGGAGCAGATCGAAGCGGCGATCACGCCGCGCACCAAGGCGATTTTGCCCGTCCATCTCTACGGCCAGCCCTGCGATATGGAGCGGATTACGGCCCTCGCCGCAAAGCACGGTGTGGCCGTGGTCGAGGACTGTGCCCAGGCGCTGGGGGCCAGCTATCGAGGCCAAAAAGTCGGCTCGTTCGGGGCCGCCGGCTGCATCAGCTTTTTTCCCAGCAAGAACCTGGGCTGCTTCGGCGACGGCGGCATGGTGGTCACTAACGACGGCGAACTGTACGAGCGCGTGGAGATGCTGCGGCGGCACGGCGGGAAAGTTAAGTACTATCACGACGAACTAGGCTTGAACAGCCGGCTTGACGAACTGCAGGCCGCCATCTTGCGCGTGAAGTTGCCGCATTTGGCGCGTGCAAATCAACTCCGCCGCGAACGTGCGTACCGCTACAACGAACTGTTCGCAGGGGCTGCCGAAATTGAATTGCCCCATGAACTCGGCGCATCCGGCGCGTTCCTTCCCCAACCCAAAGCGTCTGCGCCTTCGGGGGAACTCGTGGCAGCCGTCTACCACCAATACACGGTTTGCGTGCCGAACCGGGACGCCGTCAGCCGTTCGCTGACCGCGGGGGGTGTGGGCAATGCCGTGTACTATCCCGTCCCCCTGCACCTCCAGCGCGTCCACGCCTCGCGGGGCTACGCGCCGGGGTCGTTTCCCTGTGCGGAGCGTGCCGCGCGGCGCTGTTTGAGTTTGCCCATGTTTCCCGAACTGAGTGACGATCAGCAGCAGGCCGTGGTCCGGGCCCTCGGTGCAAGCCTTTCCGCCACGGCCGCTCCGGCCGCCGGCGTGTGAGGACGGCAAGGCTCCAGCTGGCCCGGCCCCGCGGCTGGGCGGATCGCCGGAAGCGTCCCAGCTAGCACCAAACGGGATCTCGACACTTTTCCGCGTCGCTGATGAAGTCACGGTTTCGGTCCTGGGGTCAGGCCTACAGAATTCAATTTTGGCCGAGCAGAGTCGTACGACGTGGCTGGCACCAAACTCGGCCAAAATTGAATTCTGTAGGCCTGACCCCATTTCGCGCGACTGTGCCCTCGTAGACCGCGACTTTCCGTGGCAGTGTCCCGTTTGGTGCTAGCAGCCCGGCAGGCAGCCTTCCTGCACGACGCCGGGAGCCTGGGCGGCCAGGGACGCTGGCACCCGCCGGCGCGGGGACGATCCGCGGGAAAACGCCGTTGCCGGACGGGGGCCGGACGGTCGTCCGCGCGCATATTCTGCCGTTGTCTGGCTCCGGAAATTCTGATAACTTTCCGCCTTTCCGATGCGGTTCTTCCCGCGCGGCGCGATCCTCCGGTCCGGATTGCGGTGAGTCGATTGCGCGGGACAAAGGAGTCTACTGATGAGGGATCATTGCCATACGCCGGTCGCCACGCCGACGGACAGCCTGGGGGGCCTGGAGCTACAGGGTTTCTTGCGGGTCATGGAACAGGCCCTGGAGGCGCCTGAGTGTACGTTCAGCGGATGTCTCCGCCTGACGGATCTCCCGGGCTGGGACTCGTTGAGCGCCCTGGCGACGATCGCCACGATCGACCATCGCTACGGGGTCACCCTGGACAACACCGACTTGAGAACCTGCGACACGCTCGCCGACCTGGCGGCCATCGTGGATCGCGGTTTGGCCGTCCACTGAGACTCGTGTGGCACGCCCTACTGTGGTGGCCGTGTCCCACTGTGTCGGCACGTCCTGTGGTGGCCGTGTCCTACTGTGGTGGCACGCCCTACTAGGTTGGCCGTGTCTGGCCATTGAGGATTACGGTTTGGCCGTCCGTTGACAGGTTACGACTGGCCGGGCACGCGCCGGTTCTCAGTCCAGCGTCCCCATCGAGTTCCCACCGAGGAAGCCACCAAGGAGCCCCGCAACTTGTATGCAGCGATTCGGGCCATTGAATACCATTTGCCCTCGCGCGAACTGTCGAACGAGGAACTGGTCAAGGAATTCCCGAGCTGGGATCCGGCGAAGGTCCTAGCCAAGACCGGCATCCAGCGGCGGTGGTTGGCGGCGGACGGCGAGTGCGCGTCCGATCTGGCTGTGGCGGCGGCCCAGCGGCTTTTCGACTCCGGGGTCTGTCGGCCGGACGAGGTGGATTTCCTGATCTTGTGCACGCAGTCGCCGGATTACGCGCTGCCCACGACGGCCTGCCTGGCTCAAGACCGGCTGGGCGTGCCCCGGACCGCCGGTGCGTTGGACATCAGCCTGGGGTGTTCCGGCTACGTGTACGGACTGTCTTTGGCCAAGGGGCTGATCGAGACCGGCCAAGCGCAGAACGTGCTCTTGCTCACGGGCGAGACCTACAGCAAGTACATGTCGCCCGACGACTTCAACGTCCGCGTCCTTTTCGGCGACGGAGCCTCGGCCACACTGATTCAGGGTCACGAGGCCAGCGGGCACGGCTCCGGCGACTGGATCGGCCCGTTTGTGTTCGGGACTGACGGCCGCGGTTGGTCGCGACTGGTGGTCCGCGGGAGCGGCACCCGCCAGGACGGCGGTCCGGCGTCTTCGGCCGCCGATCCGCAAGACGGGCGGACGCAACGGTCCGGGCACCTGTACATGGACGGCCCGGAGATCTTCTCCTTCACCCTGAAGGCGGTGCCGGAGGCGGTGTTCAGTCTGCTCAAAAAAGCGAATCTCGATTTGGCCGACATCGATTGGTTTGGGTTTCACCAGGCAAACGAGTTCATGCTGGAACATCTGCGGGAGAAGATTCGCATTCCCCGCGACCGGTTTCTGTACGCCTTGCGGGATTGCGGAAATACGACCTCGTCGAGCATTCCGATCACGTTGAAGCAGGCCACGGCGGCGGGACAGATCGAGCCCGGGCAGACGCTGCTGCTGGTCGGCTTTGGCGTGGGCTATTCCTGGGCGGCCGCCTTGGTGCGATGGCGATCGCCAGAAGCACGGGCGTGAGGGGACGTGGCGGCGGGACGGTGGATGCGAAGTGCGGCTTATGATCACCTGGCTTTCGACAATGGTGCGGGCCGGCTGGGGGCGATTCCCGCCACTCGGTCCCTTCGGGCGCAACGTGATGACGTTGGCCGGCGGGACCGTCGTCGCTCAAGCGGTCATGGCGGTCTTTCTGCCGGTCCTCGCCCGGCTCTACTCGGCAGAGGAATTCGGCATCTGCGCGGTGTTTACGTCGGTGGGAACCATCGCGGCGGTGATCGCCAGCGGCCGTTATGACCTGAGCATCCCGATTCCCGCCAGCGATTCGGAAGCGTGGGCGCTGTTCCGCTTGGCGACCTGGCTGGCCGCCGGATTCGCTCTTGGATCGGGCCTGCTGTTGTGGCTGTGGATTCCCGCTCTGTTGGCGCCCCTTGGCAGCCTGGCCCATCTGTTGCCGCTGTACATCGCATGCACAGCTTACTCCACCGCCGCTGGGTACTGGCTGGGCCGCGAAGGTGATTTCAGTTGGGTATCGCTTTCGCGGATCATTCAAGCCGTCGCGATTCTGGGCCTGCAGGTGGTCTGGAGTTGTCTGGGCTACTCCGGGGGCCTGGTGATCGGACTTGTGTCGGGCGCCGCGTTGCTGAGCCTTCTGAACCTGGCCAGGATCCGGTGGGGGCGGTCGGGAGTCCATTCCCGGTTTTCGCTCACGCAGGCAGCGCGCGGGCACTATCGGTCCCCGTGCTTTCTCTTGCCGGCGCACGCCGTCAATACCCTGGGAGCGCAGCTCCCGGTGGTGTTCATGAACTCGTTCTTCGGCGCGGCCATGGCGGGCTTCTTTGGCTTGGCTTTGCGGCTGGTCGGCCTGCCGCTGCAAGTCATTTCCCAGTCGGTCAACCAGGTCTTCTTCCCCCACGCGTCGCGGGAATATGCCGCCCGAGGCGAATGCGCGGCGTTGTTCACGCGGTTGGTCAAGCGGCTGTTCTGCATCGGGGCCGTGGGCCTGGGCTTGGCCCTGCTTTGCGGTCCCTTGCTGGTCGAGGTCGTGATGGGCGAGCAATGGCGGACCGCCGGCCGGATCATTCAGATCCTGGCGCCCTTCCTGCTCATCCGGTTTGTCTCCTCTGCGGTCGGCAGCATGTCGATGATCGCCGGCCGGCAGGACGTCGATTTGAAATGGCAAGTGTTCATGTTGGTCTTGGTGCTGGCGGGGTTATCGGTGGGGGCCGTGTTCGACGACTGGAGGCTGTCGGTTGTGGGATACGGAATTGGGTCGGCGGTGGCGTTCTCCGCGGCCTTGGTGATTTGTTATCGTTTTGCCCGGTACGGATCGGGCAGGAGTTGTGCGGACGAACGGCCGGCGGCCGCCCGCCCGGCGGAACAGGAGAATGGAGATGTGGTCGCTAGTGAAGCGAATCGCAAAGCGGGTGCTTCCGGAACAGACGCTGCGGGGAATGCGAAGTGTCCTGCACCGGCAGTGGTACCGTTTCCACCGCCCCCACATGTTGCAGTTGTGGATCGACGGCCGGCGGCTGTGCCTGAGCGACACCGCCGACATCACGGATTGGGAACGCCTGAAGCTCGGCCGTGACATCTTCATCTGGCATTATTCGATCCTCGACAGCGGGAACGGCATCGAGTTGGGGGACGGCTGTCAGATCGGGACGCGGGTGGGAGTGTTCACGCACAGCGCCCATCTTTCCTTGCGTCTCTATCGCGACCGCTACTTCCAAACGGATTGTCATCACCACGTCGGGCGGGTCATGGGAAGTGTGGTCCTGGGCGAATACACGTTTGTGGGCCCGAATTCCATTATCATGCCGGACACGCGGATCGGCCGGGGCTCGCTGGTCACGGCGTTTTCCCTGGTGCATGGCGATTTTCCCGAGTTTTCCGTGATCTCCGGCAACCCGGCGAAGGTTGTCGGAGACACGCGGCGCCTGGATTGGATCTATCTGAAGGAACATCCGGAGCTGCGCGAGTCGTACCAGCGGTGGACAGGCCAGGACCTGAACGCTTGCTGGCCCGCGATGCGCGGCGCCCCGCTCCGGGACGGCAAGCACGCGGCCTGACACGACAGCGATTCGACGCAGCAGAAGGGGTCCTACCGGATCAAGGGAGCAGCGATGTCACGAAAGCAACGCGATCTGGAACGCGAAGTTCCTGACCTACACTTGGCCGAGATGGCCTCGGCCTCGGACGACGCCGACCGGCCGGAGGGAAAAGAGGAAGCGATGACAACCCACTCGTTGTTTGAGGAAGACTGGTGGCTGGAGAGCGTGGCGCCGGGGCGTTGGGGCGCGGCCGAGGTGCGGCGGGGGGAGGAGTTGGTGGCCCGGCTGCCCTACGTCACCAAGACGCGGTCGTGGCTGCCCATCATCACGTCGCCCCCGCTGACGCCCACGCTCGGCCCCTGGATCAAGGAGTCCCAGTCCAAGTACGCCAACCGGCTTGGTGAAGAGAAGGACCTGATCGAGGCCCTGCTCGCCCAGTTGCCGCCGCATGTCTACTGTTCCATCCCGTGTCATCCGCGGATGACGAATCTGATGCCGTTCCATTGGGCCGGCTTTGAGCTGCAACTCCGCTACACCTACCGCCTGAATGACCTGACGGATCTGGATCGCGTGCAGTCCGGCTTTTTGTCCAACGTCCGGGGTTACATCCGCAAAGCGGAAAAGACGCTGGCGGTGCGCGACGATTTGGGTCTGGAGACGTTCCTGGACGTGAACGAACTGACCTTCCGCCGCCAGGGACGCTCGTTTCCCTATTCCCGGGAACTGGTGCGCCGGCTGGATCAGGCGTTGGCGGAGCGTGGACAACGGCGCATGCTGTTCGCGGTCGACAGCCAGGAGCGGATCCACTGGGTCACCTACCTGGTCTGGGATCGGCGCGCGGCGTACTACCTGATGAGCGGCGGCGACACGGAACTCCGCACCAGCGGCGCCAATTCGCTGCTGCTTTGGCGCGCCATCCAGCACGCCGCGACGGTCTCCCAGGTCTTTGACTTTGAGGGTTCGATGATCGAGCCGGTGGAGCGCTTCGTGCGCGCCTTCGGCGCCCAGCAAACGCCTTACTATCGGGCCGTGTGGACCCATCCGCTGCTGAACGGTCTGCTGGCCGCGAGGCAAGTTCTGCACCGGAGGGCCGCATGACTCAGTTGTCCGCTGGCGGATCGATCGTCCGCGACGAGTTCACGGTGCCGTGGGGCGACGTGCCGGAACTGACGCCTCCGCGGCGGCGGTACGTCCAGTCGCATTTTGCCCAGCGGGGGCTCGACGCTTCGCGGCTGGACGACGCTTCGCTGCGGCGTGTGTTTTCGCGTCTGGCCCGCGTCGAGGAGTACGCCTCGCACCTGTTTCACAACGGGCACAACTGGGAGCTGGACTATGCCTGCCTCGAACGCCGCCGCGAAGGCGTCGAGCCGGTGATCGACCTTTGGGCGGCGGATTGGGCGGCCCGCGGGCTGCTGCCGGACCTGCCCGGGGCCGGACCGCGGTGGCCCCACGGCAAGCGTTTCGCGCTGTGCCTGACCCACGACATGGATACGCTGCGGGGCGACGTGTTGTGGAATCGGCTGCGGTCTTTGCGGCACTATCGCGCGGCCCCGCTGCACCAGCAGGCCATCGCTGCGGCGAGCACGGCGCGGGCCTTGGCGCGCCGGCTGATTCCCGGTCGCTGTCCGCGCGACCCGCTGCTGTCGGAGTGGCTTGCCGCCGAAGACCAACACGGTTTCCGATCGAGTTTTTTCTTCCTCGCCCAACCGCTGCCCGAGCCGGATTGGGAGGATTCGTTCGACGCCTACGGCGACCGGGTCCTCTTTGAGGGCCGGAAGACGACGATCCGCGAGGCGATGCGGCAGATCGCCGCCGCCGGCTGGGACGTGGGGCTGCACGGCTCGTCGCGGTCCCACGCCTCCGCCCGGCTCTTGGCGGAAGAACGCCGGATCGTTTCGGAAGCCTGCGGCGAACCGGTGCTGACGATCAGGCAGCATCACCTGTTCTTCAACGCCCGGTTCACGCCCGCGTACCAGGAGCAGGCGGGGCTGCGGGCAGATTCCAGCGTCGGCTCCAATCTCCGTTCCGGCTTTCGCTGCGGCACCGGCCTGCCTTTCTTCTGGTACGACCTCGTCGAAGACCGGGAACTCGAGATCCTGCAAGCGCCGCTGATCATTCAGGACGTGGCCTTGTTTCGAACTTTGCGAATGGACGCGGACACAGCCCTGCGCCACTGCACGGAAATCCTCCGGCAAGCGGCCGGGCTGGGAGCGGCGGTCACGATCCTCTGGCACAACAACTGGTACGCGGTAGACGACGCGTTCGTCGTGTATCGCACGCTGCTCGAAGAGGCGTCGAGTCTGGGCGCGTGGGGATGTTCCCTGCGTGAATTGTCTGACTGGTGGCGGCAACGGCGAGCCCGGCTCGCGGGGCCAAAGGAGGTGGCTGAATGAACCTGCAGTTGGACCACAGTGATCTGCTGAAGACTTGGGAACTCATGCACGCCCGCAACGCGGCGCTGGGGCCGGCGCGTTTCGACTTTGGCGACATCGCCAGTCATCCCCTGTTTCTCCGCGCTTCGCGAGGCCGCTGGAGCCGTCTGGCAGTCAAGGCGATGCGCAGTCCCGAACTGCTGTTCCCGATCACGTATCGGCAGTTGCTGGGGCTCTCGAAACAGGTGGTGCCGAGCCTGTTCTACCATCTGGGCCTGACCTGTTGCGACCGCGAGCGTCTTCCGGCTGCAAGCCCCGACGCCGTGGCGCAGACCGAAGCCGCCGCGCTTGCTGCGCTCGACCTTCGCGCCGAGGCCGAGCACGTCTGTTGGAAGCATCCCTACGACCATCATGCGGCGGCGTGGCGCACGGCGTCGCCCGACGACAGGCCGCCCTCGTGCGCCCATCACACGGGCCGCGTGGGCTTGATGCTCCTGCGGGTCGGCCGGGCCCATCGCCGCGCCGACTTCGTGGCAGCGGGCGGCAGTGCCGCCAAGGCGCTGCTGGAATACCATAACTGGCACGCCTACGACGACGGCACGTACACCGTGAGCTACTATCCCAGCTCCCAGGACGAAGTGATCAACACCGGCGCGGATGCCGCGGTGCTGCTGGCGGCGTTGGAGGCCGATCAGCGGGAACCGTGGATGCAGGACCGCTTGGAGGGCCTGGTAAGAATGCTCGTCGCCGAACAGCACGCCGACGGGTCGTGGGATTACTGCACGCGGCGTCATTACCAGACATTTGGCGGGCAGCGGGCAATCGACAACCACCACTCCGCCATGAACCTGGCGGCGCTGGCCCGCATTTTGGCCTGGGACGTCCTGGAACCGGAGTTGGGCGGCGAGGTTGGCGAGTGCCTGGAAAAAGGCCTGCGATTCTATCTCGACGCCTTTTTCACCGCGGATGGTTCCGGATCGTATTTTCCAGGCGGCGGACGGCCCGCGTGCGTCGTGGGGTACTGCGAGGGAGTCTCGGCGCTGTGCGCGGCCCTGTCTGATCCGCGTCGGCTGTCCGCGGGACTGGCAGACCAAGCCGACCGCCTCCTGCCCCGGATTCTGGCTCGAACGATCGACGAATTCTTCGATCCCGCAACCGGAGACGTGGCCTGCGAGCGGTGGTTCGGACGCCGTTACCGGATCCAGTCCGCACGCTGGGGATCGGCCCCGCTGATGCAGGCGATTACCGATTATCTCACGCTGACGACGGGCCGGCGCGGCGAGGTCCCCGTTTGTGCGCCGCACGCTGGCGAGTGTGTCTTGAGCCCGGCGGGCCGGAGGTAGGTGAACTCATGCTGGCGATCGTCTACCTGCTGGTTTTGCTGCTGTTCGTCCGCGAGATCCGGCTCCATCCCTGCGTCTTGCTCCGGCCCAGCATGTGGTGCAGCGCCGCGATGCTGCTGCTGATCAACGGCGCCGCCGCGTTTGCCGAGATCGAGGAAGACCGGTATCTGGAATCGCCCGAGCTGGTTCGCCTGCTGGCGATTCTGTTCCCGCTGGGAGTCTTGGGCTGGTCGTGGCTGACGCCCGCCTCGACCGCGTTGGCCCAATCCTTGTTCGAACGATGTCGGGCCGCGGACATCCGCTCGTGGAAGCCGAGCGGGGCGGAGTTGAGCTACGCCTGTGGGGTGGGCCTGGTGTCGATTCTGATCCTGGTCCTGTACACAGGTTTCGTCCCGCCGGCCCAATGGGGACTCCGGGCCGTGCTGGCCGGCGACTCCCAGTCTGCCCTGGCGCGGGAAGAGAGTCTGAAACTGATCACGAATCCGATCGTGCGGTACACTTACCCCGCTCACATGCTGGTGCTGGGGCCGTTTCTCGCCATCACGGCGTTTCTCTGGCGGCCGCGTCAGCCCTTGCTGCGCGGGCTGCGGATTCCGCTGATCGTCCTGATCGCCCTCAGCGTGATGCTGACGGGAGCCCGTTCTCCGGGCGGGGCCTTGGTGGTCGGGCTGGCAGTGGCCCACCTCTTGCGGAGAGGCCTGTACGCCGGGGCTGCCGCGATCGGCCTGTCCGTGCTGTTCGGGCTTTCCCTGGCGGGCACCCTCTCGATCGCTCGGGAGGGAATGATGGGGACGATGGATTTGACCGCGGCGGTGGACACGTACGGCCGGGGCATGACGGACCGGGCTTTCGTGACGCCCTTCAAGACCGGCGTCTGGACCAATCTGTACGCCGAAGAGCACGGCCTGTTGGGCATCCGGAACATTCGCCCGCTGGCCTTGTTGTTCGACGAAGACTACTGCTATTTGCCCAACGCGGTGGCCAAGGAGTTCATGCCCCACGTGATGGACTCGGCCAACGCCAATACCTGCTTCCTGTTCGACTTCCAGGCGTCGTTCGGGCTGGCGGTCGGCTGGGTCGTTGCCCTGGTGCTCCTGTGCGCGCTGGATTCCGTGCTGATCTGCTTTCGGCCCCTCTCCCCCGGCATGTTGATCGCCTGCCTGTCGACGTTCCTGCTGTGTACGTTCTCCCTGCTCTCGGCGGCCTTTTCCGTGTGTCTGATAAGTCACGGGATCGCCGCCTCGGCGGGCTTGGCGGTGGTCTTTAACGCCTGGCACGGCAACCCACGGGCCCGCGGCGATCAGACGGCGCGCCGACCTTGCCGCCGCGCACTCCAAAACAGCTGGCGATAGCCGAAAACGAGGTGCTACGTTGCGAATCGTGCATGTGACTTCCGTCCATCCCTGGGATGATTCTCGCATCTTTTTCAAGATGTGCCGATCCTTGGCCGAGGCGGGATTCGAGGTCCATCTGGTCGTGCCGCGCAGCCAGGCTCCGGCAACTGAACGGCGCGAGGGCGTGGTGATTCACGCGGTCCCGGTTCCGCGCACCCGCCGCCAGCGCATCCTGCGCACGGTGCCGCAGGTCCGCCGGACGGCGGCCGCCCTGGACGGCGACATCTATCATTGTCACGATCCGGAATTGGCGCCGGTCCTGCTGAGCCTGAAAGGCCCCGGCAGGAGCGTGGTCTACGACGTGCATGAGGACGTCCCCAAGGATATCCTCCTGAAGCAGTGGATTCCCCGCTGGCTGCGTCCTGTCGCCAGCCGGCTGGCCGCGTTGGTCCTGAGGCAGGTGGGCCGGCGACTGGACGCCGTCGTCGCCGCGACGCCGACGATTGCCGGCAGGTTTCCCAACTGCCGGACTGCCGTCATCCGAAACTATCCCTTGCTCGGAGAACTTTGTGACGGGGACGCCAGGCCCTGGAGCGAGCGGCCGAATCTGGTCGCGTACATCGGCGGCCTGACGCGCGCCCGGGGCATTCCCCAAGCGGCCGCGGCCATGCAGCAGTTGCCGGGTTCGCTGGCAGCGCGGCTGGCCTTGGCAGGCGAGTTCGAGGACGCCGCCCTGCAGGCTCAGATCCTGAGCGGCGCCGCGGCGGGCGGCGTCGACTTTCACGGCTGGCTGGATCGTCAAGGCGTGAAAACGCTGCTGGCTCGAGCGCGCGTCGGTCTGGTAGCCCTCTTGCCCACGCCGACCTACGTGGACAGTCTGCCGATCAAGCTGTTCGAGTACATGGCCGCGGGAATTCCCGTGGTGGCTTCGGATTTTCCGCTGTGGAGGCAGATCGTCAGCGACGCCGGCTGCGGATTGTTGGTGGATCCTTGCGAGCCCCGCGAGATCGCCCGCGCCGTGCAGTGGCTGCTGGAACACCCCGACGAAGCAGAGCGGCTGGGACGCCAGGGCAGGAACGCCGTCCAGCGTTCTCTGAATTGGGACGGCGAACTGAAAAACCTGATCGATCTCTACCAGGCGATCCGAAAGGACCGGGCGGCCGGCCAACCCGCCGCCCCCGCCCCGGCGGCGGGCCAGCGCCAGGCCGCGTAACGGAGTTCACCTCGCGGCGAGGAGGGCGGACAAGCGAGGAGGGCGGACAAAAGTGTGAAAGAAGTGCAGTTCGGAGACGTTTTTCATCTTCACGGCGTCCTGTCATGAATATCTTGTTGTGCAATCATTACGCCGGTTCGCACCGGCATGGCATGGAATACCGGCCCTACTATCTGGCGCGCGAGTGGGTACGCCGCGGACACCACGTGACGATCGTAGCCGCCTCGCGTTCCCATCTGCGGCAGCAGAATCCGTCGTGCGCAGAACGAGCGGCTGTCGAATGGATCGATGGCATCCGCTACGTCTGGCTGCGGACGCCGCCTTATGCGGGCAACGGCATCCGGCGCGTGGCGAATATGTTCTCCTTCGTGGGTCAACTGCTGCGGCGCGGCGGCGACGTCGTGGGGGACTGGCGGCCGGATGCCGTCATCGCCTCGTCCACCTATCCCCTGGACATCCTTCCCACGCATCGCCTGGCGCGGCGTTACCACGCCAAGCTGTTGTTCGAGGTGCATGACTTGTGGCCCTTGACGCCGATGGAGTTGGGGGGCATGTCCCGCTGGCACCCCTTCATCATGTCGTTGCAGTGGGCCGAGGATTTCGCCTATCGCCGGGCAGACCGCGTGGTCTCCCTGTTGCCCAAGGCCGACAGTTACATGCGTCAGCGCGGGATGGCGGCGGACAAGTTCCAGCACATTCCCAACGGCGTGGACCTGGGAGAGTGGGAACGCTGCGATCAAAAACTGCCCGAAAGCCACGAGCGGATCATCCGCGACGAACGGCAGGCCGGCCGCTTTCTGGTGGGCTACGCCGGCGGGCACGGGTTGTCCAATGCCTTGGAGTTCTTGCTCGCGGCGGCGGAACAGCTGAGGGATCAGCCGGTGACATTCCTGCTGGTGGGCCAAGGGCCGGAAAAGCCGACGTTGGAACAAATCGCCCAGGTCCGCGGCCTGACGAATGTGCGGTTCCTGGCACCGCTGCCCAAAGCGGCCGTGCCCTCGTTTCTCACGGACATGGACGCTTTGTATCTGGGGTGGCGCCGGCAACCGCTGTACCGGTTCGGGATCAGCGCCAACAAGCTGTTCGACTACATGATGGCGGCCCGCCCGGTGATCCATTCCATCGAGACGGCCGCCGACCCCGTGGCCGAAAGCGGCTGCGGCGTGTGCTGCGCCCCGGAGGATCCGGCGGCCATCGCGCGGGCCACCCGAGAACTGCTGGAGCGGCACCCCGACGAACGCCAGCGAATGGGCCGGCTCGGCCGGGAGTACGTCCTTCGGCATCACACCTACGCAACCTTGGCGGATCGCTTTCTGGAGGTCCTGACATGATTCCGACTGCCTCTCCATCGCCATCCCTGCGGGCTGTGTCCCACGGTGCCGGCGGCGTCCAGACGGAGGAAGAAGCGCGGGTGGTGGCCGCCTACGCGCGCCGCAAAGACACGGTTCCGCCCGACCGTTACTCGTTCTTCAACCCTGGCAATCTGTTCATGGTGCAGACGCGCGAATGGGAGGTGCTGCGGCTCCTGCGCCGGCTTGACGGCACGCCCTTGGCCTCGAAAAAGATCCTGGAAATCGGCTGCGGGACGGGGCACTGGCTGCGCGAATTTATTCGTTGGGGAGCCCGCCCCGAAAATCTGACGGGCGTGGATCTGTTGCCGGAACGGATCGCGGAAGCCCGGCGACTGTGCCCGGAAGGCGTGCGTTTGACCTGCGGCGGCGCGAACGACGTGCAGGCGCCGGACGCAAGCTTCGACCTGATCCTGCAAGCCACCGTCTTTACGTCGGTTCTGGAGCCCCGCGTCAAACAACAGATCGCCGGCGAAATGCTGCGACTGGTCCGGCCCGAGGGCACGATCCTCTGGTACGACTTCCGCATCGACAACCCGAAGAATCCCGATGTCCGCGGGGTGGGACGGGCGGAGATCCGGCGCCTGTTTCCGGACTGCCGCATCGAACTCCGGCCGATCACGCTGGCTCCGCCCCTGGCCCGCCGGCTGGCAGGGTATTCACGCTGGCTTTGCGAACTGCTGCAGGCGTGCCCGTTGCTGTGTACCCACTATCTGGGAGCGATCCGGAGGCTGTGAAACAAGGGCTCGGATCGGACCCGGGAGCCGCCGTCGCGAACGGACGGATGACGGCAGCGTGATTCACCTGGTGAAAAGGACTGGCCGCATGACCAAGCGTTGTTTTGACATCACCGTGGCCTGGCTCGGATTGCTCTTCCTGTCGCCCCTGCTGTTCGTCGTCTTCCTCGCCATCTATGCGACCGAAGGACGGCCGGTGTTCTTCCGTCAGCGCAGAATCGGCTGGAAAGGCCGCCCGTTCACCATGTACAAGTTCCGCACGATGCGAATCGCGCGGAACACCGAGTCGGGTTCGTTCGACGCGGGAGATGGCTCGCGCGTCACAAGGCTGGGCCAGGTGCTGCGGAAGACCAAGCTGGATGAGTTGCCGCAACTGTGGAACGTCCTGCGTGGCGACATGTCCCTGGTGGGGCCGCGGCCGGAGGTGGAACAGTGGGTCGGCCTGTATCCGCACCGCTGGGCAAAGGTGCTGCAAGTCCGACCCGGCGTGACGGACCCGGCGTCCATCGTGTACCGCGACGAGGAGCGGTTGCTCGGACAGGCCGCTGATCCCCTCCAGACCTACCGGCAACACGTCCTGCCCCACAAACTGACGCTGTACGAAGAGTATGTCGCAACTCGGACCTTCTGGCGTGATCTAAGGATTATCGCCCAAACCTTGTTGGCGGTCGTCTGGCCGCGTGCGGGGAAGGAGCCCCTATGAAGAAAGTGCCTTTCTGCCAAGTCGTCTGTGACGGTCGAGAAGAGCAATATGTGATCGACGTGCTGCGCAGCGGCTGGTTGACCACGGCCGGCAAAACACTGGAATTCGAACAGCGTTTCACCCAGGCGGTGGGAGCCAACTTCGCCTGTGCGGTCAATTCGTGCACGGCGGCGCTGCACCTGGCGCTGGAGGCGCTGGGCGTCCGGCCCGGCGACCGGGTGTTCGTCCCTACGATGACCTTTACGGCTACGGCCGAAGTCGTCCGTTACCTGGGCGCAGACCCCGTGTTTCTGGATGTCGAATACGGCACGTCGCTGTTGACCCCCGCCATCGTCGAACAGGCCCTCCGCCAACACCCCGAGGTCAAGGTGCTGATCCCCGTGCACTTCGGCGGGCAGGCGGCGGAAATGACCCGCTCCGACGACGCCGGCATCCTGGACCTCTGCCGCCAAGCCGGGGTGCGCGTCGTCGAGGATGCGGCACACGCTTTTCCGGCCCGGCGGGACGGCCGTATGGTCGGCAGCTTCGGCGAGATCACGTGCTTCAGCTTCTACGCCAACAAAACGATCACCACGGGCGAAGGCGGCATGTTGGTGACGGACGACGAGGAACTGTACCGGCGAGTCAAGATCATGCGGCTGCACGGAATCGACCGCGATGTGTGGAACCGGTTCACAGCCGCCAAGCCGTCCTGGGAATACGATGTCGTCGCCCCCGGCTTCAAGTACAATTTGCCCGATCTGGCGGCGGCCATCGGACTGGCCCAACTCGAACGTGCCGAGGCGTTGCGGCGGGAACGCGAACGCTGTGCCCGCTTCTATCTGCGCGAACTGGCGAGCGTGCCGGGACTCGACCTGCCCGTCTCTCGCGTGCCCGAAGCCGATCACGCCTGGCACCTGTTCCCCGTGGTCTTGAACAAACACGCCCCGGTCTCACGGAATGAATTCATTACCCTGCTGGCAGAGCACGGCGTCGGCACGTCGGTACACTACAAACCGCTGCATCGCATGACCTACTATCGGGAACGGTACCAACTCCGCGCCGAAGACTTCCCCAACGCCGAACGCATCTGGCAGGGCTGCGTCTCGCTGCCGGTTTATCCGACTCTGGGCGACGAAGATCTGGCCTACGTCTGCGACACGATCAAGCAGGCGCTGGATGTGAGCCGCCAGACGAATTGGAGACGCGCCGCCTGACGCCTGCTCCCGGCGGACTCCGCACACGCCTACAACCAGTCGCCGTAATGCTCGAACAGGTAGTCCACGTCCAGGACGTCGAGCGTGTTGGCTCCGCCGTTCAGGGCGTGTGCTTCCACCAGGTCGAAGCCCTCGCCGAAACTGGACACTCCGGGCATCTGGAACGTGAACGCATTGCCTCGCCCGTACAGGTTGTCGTCGCCGACGGAATCGAACAGCCGAGCCGTATCGGCCCCGCCCAGCCGGGCATACGCCGACACGCTGTGGAAGCCCTGCCCGGAGACGAAAAACCCCGTCCCGCTCAGATAGGCGGACTCCGGACGACTGACAAACAGGTCGTCCCCGGCCGAATCGAACAGCATCGCCGTGTCTACTCCGCCCGCCGTCGAGTAGGCTTTCACCTCGGCAAAGCCGGCTACGTAGCTCAGGTAGCCCGGTCCTTCCAAATAGCTGTAATCCGGTCGCCCGACGAACTTGTCGTTCCCCGCCGAATCGAACAGCATCGCCGTGTCCACTCCGCCCGCCGTGGCGTACGGCGAGACTGTCTCGAAGCCCGACGCATAGCCTAGATAGCCCGGCCCTTCCAGGTAACTGTAGGCCGGACGGCCGACGAACTTGTCGTTCCCCGCCGAATCGAACAACATCGCCTTGTCCGTGCCGGCCGCCGTCGCATACGCCAGCACCTCGTCGAAGTTCTGCACATAGTTGTAGAAGCCCGGCCCGCTGATGTAGGCGGTCGTCGGCCGGTGGACAAACACATCGTCCCCCGCCCCATCGAAGAAGCGGGCCTTGTCCGTGCCGCCCGCCGTGGCGTACGCCGTCACCTCGTCGAAGCCCGCCACGTAACTCAGGAAGCCCGGACCTTCCAGATACGCATAGCCCGGCTGGCCCACGAACAGATCGTCCCCCGGCGAATCGAACAGCACGGCCGTGTCCACGCCGCCCGCCGTGGCGTACGGCGAGACCGTCTCGAAGCCCGACGCATAGCCCAGGTAGCCCGGACCTTGCATGTACGAGTAATCGCGGCGACTGATGAACCGGTCGTCGCCAACCGTGTCGAACAGGATAGCCGTATCCGTCCCGCCCACCGTGGCGTACGCCGACACCTCGTCAAAGCCCGCCATGTAAGTAAAGTAGCCCGGACCTTCGATGTACGCGGACGCCACCCGGCTGACGAACTTGTCGTCGCCCGCTGAATCGAACACCTGGGCCTTGTCCAACCCGCCCGCCGTGGCGTACGCCGAGACCTCGCCAAAGCCCTGGACGTAGTTGTAGAAGCCCGCGCCCTCCAGGTACACGTACGCAGCCCGGCTCACCAGCCGATCGTCCGCCGCCGAGTCGTACAGGCGCACGTCGTCATTGCCGCCGCCCGCAGCAGAGGCCTCGATGCGACTGGCCGCTTCCGCGTTCAGCACATAGCCCGGCCCCGACATGACGGCTCGCGTCGGGTACAACTTCAACACGTCGTCGCCCGTCGAGTCCCAGAGGTACAGCCGGTTGCTGCCAGCTCCCCCGTGAACGTACACGGGCAACGGCGGAGTTGCCGCAAAACCGCCGCCCGCGTCGAACCCCAGCTGATCATCCCCCGCGTGTCCCCGCACGCGCAGGCCCGTGACCGTCGCCAGGTCGTAACTCAGCGGCACGCCGTCGACCACCAACTGCAGACTGCCCGACCATACCGCGACCACATCGTCCCCCAACGTCCCGTGCACATACACCTCCCCGCCGGGCGGATGGTACACGCCGCTGAACGCGACCGTATTGTCCTCCTGGACCGGATCGGCATCGGGTTCTTCCACCGCGTCCTCCGGATCCGCCACGACCAGGAGGTAATACTCGCCCTCGGTCTCCGCCACGCCCGCCCCCGGCAACGCGATCTCGCCCGCCCCCGTGCCGATCGTAAATGTCTTCGTGTGGACGCCGACGGAAAGGTCGGCGGGATCGCTGATCGTCGCGGTGTCCATCGGCGTGTCGCTCGGATCCAGGACAGGATCCGGGGACAGGAAGAAACCGAAGTCAAACGCGGGGATCATTCCCGCGATGACGTACGTCACACTCAGTGTCGTTCCGCCATCGGCCGTGGCCGCCTGGACGTAGATCTCGCCGTCTTTGACGATGAGCGGATAGTCCTCCACTTCACCATCCAGAGCCAGGCCGTTGTAGGATAATCCGCCAGCGGTGCTGAACCGGAAGCGGGCGAATGTCGGCGCGGTGGGCTTGGTAGCCTTGGCCGACTCCGGAACCGTGATCGCCGAATCATTGGCGCCAGCGGCCAGCCAGCAATCCGTGACCACCTGCTCGTCCGCATCCGCCCAGTCGCCGTCGCCGTTCCAGTCGATCCAGGCGTTGAGCAAGCCCGGAGCCGACGCGCTGACCGTCAACTCTGCCCACGATCCGCGAATCAAGGGCGTCAAGAACACGACCCCGTCCTCGTCATCTCCCCCCGCATCCGTATCATCTCCATCCGCCCCCGCCGTCGGCTGGCCGTCCGCATCCACGTCGATCGTCTGGCCCAAATGGAACCCCGGCTCGATCACGTGGAAGGCGCCCTCGCTGGTGGAGAGCGTCGGATAAGCCGGATCGGGCGCATCGCCCCAGTCCAGTTCCGCCTCCAGGAAGCTCAAGCCAAACGCCAAGTCGATCGACTGGCCCGCGGACGGATGTCCTGGCGGGTACTTCAGCTCGCTCCACTCCCACACTTCGCCATCGACGGTCCCGAAAACGGCGTCGCTGTTGTAATGTCCGTCGGCCACGTCGCGCGTCTTCCAGCCAAACTGGTAATCGGCCGCGCCCATGTACTCGATCTCAAGCCAGTACACCGTCGGGTCCGCCGCGGTCCCGGCCTGCAGGAATGCCAAATCCGGGGGGATGGCGATGTCGTATTGCCAGACCTGTCTGTCGCCCTGCGGAACCAGCGTGCCGGTCACCGGGTCCCAGAACCACTCCCCGTCGTCGACCACCGCCGCCAACTGTTCGACAAATTGATCGGGAAACGCGACGAAACCCCAGTCCAGGAACTCGTCGGGCTTGGAGAATGTGTTATCGGGATCCGAGCCGCCGGCTCCCACCGGGTCGTCGCTCAAGATGTGGATGTAGAAGAACCCTTCGGGCGTGGTGAAATCCGGCTTGATGTCCTCCAGCCACGAACCCCAAAAGCGGATGTTGGTCAGCAGTCCCGGCTCGGTACAGAGGAAGTCGTCGGCCAACGTACCAAACCTGTCCTCCGTGCTGTCCAGACGGATGTCGATCCCGTTCGGCGTCAAATCGGGTTCTTGTAGCGACTTGACCTCAGTCGCGTCCGGGTCCAGGACCCAGGGATCGTTTTCGCCATAGTAAGTCGTGAAGAACAGCTTGCCCAGCGCGGCGGTCAACTGGGAGGGACGCGAACTATATGGGTAGTAGTAGTAATTGTCTTTGCCAATCGCAAGGTCCGCGACCAGCGTGGTGCCGGACTGGCTCCCATCGGACCGCCACAACTCGACTCCATGCGTGCCATCGTCGGCGGGAAAGTAGACGTAACCACCCACGGCGGGAAAAGGCTCCAAGCCCGATTCCTCCGGCCCGACTCCCCAGGCCTTCCCTGGCCCAATGTCCTTGATCATGAAGGTTCCATCCGGATTCGCCGAGTTTCCGTCCGACAGCCACGGCTCGCGTCCGTGCGTGCCGTCGTCGGCCGCGAACCCAAGCAGGCCAAAGGCCGGAGACAGATTGGCCACCCAATCGTTCCCGCCCGGATTCAAATCCCAATGGTGCATGTTCTCGCCGTCCCAGCACACCAGATCTTGGCTACGCTCCGCGGCATCGGCAAACTCGACAACGCCAAACAACTTGCCGGTCTCGGGAACGTACGTGAGTTCCGGGTCGCCCACGTAACCATAGTAGCCGTATCCGAAATAGGCGCGTGGCGGCGACGTGCCGGCCTCAAACGTGTAGACGACGCCTGTCGTTGTCCCATCGCTTTGCCACAATTCCGCGTGGTTGTCTTCGATGGTCTCAAAATCGTTGTCCGGACCGGGATCCAGGACGCCGAAGTAGAACACATCGTCAGCCGCCGTGAGGCCGGTGGGATACGAGCCGAAATCGGTCTCCAGCCCGGCGCCCTTGATGTTCGCCACCATCTGGGTACCCTCCGGCGTGCCGTCGCTGACCCACAATTCCTGGCCGTGGAGCCCATCGTTGGCGGCGAAGTACAGCTTGCCGTCAAAGGCGAGCAGATCGCCGGGATAGGAGCCGTCCGGCCCCGGATTGATGTCTTTGACCAGGTAGGTTCCGAGACTGTTCGTTTCATCTAAATCGCTGTAGAACAACTCGTACCCCGTGTCCGCCTCTGCGTCACCGGTGCCGGTGCGCAGCATTCCGAACACGGACCCGCCGACGGCCGTCAG
>Ga0209313_1000108_pt1 | contig 99020 bp, 48 predicted proteins | sample BioC13SIPDNA_3_FD_185748 | JGI IMG/M metagenome (GOLD analysis project Ga0209313, IMG submission 185748) | Anaerobic biogas reactor microbial communites from Washington, USA - Biogas_R2_B C13 SIP DNA (SPAdes) (version 2) | ecosystem: Engineered > Bioreactor > Anaerobic > Unclassified | place... | reverse complement strand
GACCGTATCGGCAAGTCAACGGGTGGAGGCGGATGAGGGTCTCTGGTTGCTGTACGAACTGAATTGGCGGCTGGAAAGGTCGCTGCTGCCGATGTTTGAGGACGTGGCTGCGGCCGCCGAGAAGGTTCTGCTCACCTGGTGCCGAGGTGCAGATGATGCGAAGGGTCCTGCATGCGTGGAATTGCCCAGCGACGTTCCTGACGAGGCGCTCGCGAAGCCGCGTCCTGCCATCCGGACGATGTGGAAGGAATTGGCCTTTGCGGTTTTGCGGTTCCATCGCGAGGAGCGACACCGCGACGCATTCAGCACTTGGCTGGATCGGGCGGCGAAGGCTGAGCCCTTGTCTGAGGACGAGCGAGCTCGCGTCTGCTATGAACGTGCTCTTCACGCGCTGAGTGATCTGGACGACGACGGTGCGTTGGGGGCGCTGAGCGACTGGCGGGACAGCTGCCGAGATCCGATCTGGTCTGTACGGAAAGCCTCCCTGCACGCCGAACTGGGCGATCTGGCGGCGGGCGAGTCTTTGGCGACCGAAGCTCTGGACAAGTTTCGCCTGGGGGCAGCGCTTCAAACCCCCGACATCCCGAATCTGTCGCGAGAAGGCTGGACGATGCTCCTGCTGCAAAACCTTGAATTCGCGCGGCACCTGGAGAATCGAAGTCAGCCTTACTGGCAACACGCCAGCGGGCGGTTCTCGCAACTCGCGAGATTCCAATGCAATCCCTGGACCGAGTTGGCAACGTTTGAGTCTCGTCTCGATCAACCGGCACCCGTCACGCAGCCGAGCGTAACGCGTAGGGCCGGTTTTGAACCTGGAGAGTACAGGGAAACACGCCACGTCGACGATCAGGGGCTATGGCAGAAGTTGTGCATGGCGTATCAGTTCATGCGACTCTGCGAGGAGGCACCATACCCGCCGGGGTTCGGCAACGTGAGCCTGTCGCGATCAAAACTGCGACACGCCGCGGAATGGTTCATCGAGCACGATCCAGTCCGCACTCAGACGCTAGTCTTGCGTCTGCGAGACAAAGACCTGACGCACAACTATCTTTCGAGGCACCGGATCGCGGCCCTGTCCGCCGCCGACGTGGCGGAACTGCGCGAACTGGCCCAGCATTCGCTTGCGGACTCGTCTGCGAAATTGACCGGAGGCGAATCAAGGTCTGATGCCAAGGCCCAACGCAAACACCGTTGCCTATGCACCAGCATCGACGTCTTGGCTCGCACCGTCATCCGCGCACCGGTCGAGGAAGGGCTGAAACTGTGGGATACCGCGCTGCAGTTATACGAGTCGTCGGCTGTGCGTAGCGACAGTGACTCAACGGACGCCCTCGTTCGTCTTCTTCGCAGTCTGATCGCTTCGCTGCCGGATCGCGAACTGGCGTCGCGATTTCGGCAGATCATCGATTTGCCAATTGCGGGAACGAAGTCGTTTCCCTCAGGCTGGCTTGACTTGCCCGATTTGACGCACTTTTTCGAACAACGTTTGCCGTCACTTCCCGCCGGTGTCGTCGGTGAGAATTGGACGAGCGTGACGGACAGACTCTTGGACGCAGCACGCGACGAGCAGCCGGACGTCCGCCGACGCGCAATCGTTCGCTTGGCTGCGCTTCTTCGATACGGGTGTCTCGACGACAGCGCGAGCAAGAAACTGGCCGAGGCATACTGGTCGAAGTTGACCCCGGAAGGGCTTCCCCATGTCGTGGGATGGCTTCCCTCTGCATGCCTGTACTTGCCGGAACCGAAGCCCAATCTGTCCGAAGAGCGTTTTCGCGCTTACGCGTGTGCGCCTCGTCCAAGACCGGGCGCTGACGCTAATCTGCTGCATGACTGGATCCACGCGACCCGTGTGGCCGACGAATCGCCGGCTTCAAACAGACGCTATGTCGATTGGACGCGAGACGAAATCCGCTGCATGGTGGCACAGATGAATGACTGGTGGCATGCACTCGATATCGTTGCCGAGGAAGAACGTCAGGGCGGACCTGCAGGCGTCTGGCTACAGGCTTTGGGGCAGACGTCGTATCGGGAATACATATCCGAAATACTCGATGTCCTGCGTTTGGTTGTCATTCCCCGCATCCCAGACGATGCCGAAGCGATCAAGGCTGTCACCGATCTTGTGGACAGTCTTGCGAAGCACGGACTGCCCGTCGCTGCGGTTCTTCCGGCCATGCAGATCATTCAACCGGGTCGAGATGTTGCGCCGGAAATGCGCCGGGCCTTGGCCAGCTACGAGGGCGAGTTCTATACTTCGGCGTTAAGAGGATTCGTCCACTGGATGCAAATCTGCCGGCCGGGGCCGAAGTCATCTTCGGCGATCCGCCTGCCGCCGCCTCCTGTGGACCTGCTCAGAGAGTTGGGCATGATCGTCGCTACTCGCCGACAGCCAGGACTCCCCAAAGCCCTGGACGCGGTCGCCTGGGTGCTGGGGAACTGTCCAGAGACTGCCGCTGACAGGCACTTCCTGGAGTCCCTCGTTGTGGCGCTGGAGTATCTCTGGGCAGAAACGAAATACCGCTTGTTCGGAAGCGACAGCGATCGAATCCCGTACAACGACGTGCCGAGATGCCGCGAGCAAGCCGTGCGGATTGCAGCGCTCTTGCGGAGCACGCGAGCGGCGGAGAGGGAGACTGTCCACAAATGGCTCGAGGCCGCTTTGAGCGATCCGCTCCCAGAAGTACGGCGAGCCGTCGTTGAGGTCGCAGACGCCGCGCCGGGGTGTGGCGGAGCGGCAACGATGGACGAGTTGATTCGCCTGATCGAAACATCACTCCCGCGCCGGATTTCTTCCGAAGAGAAGGAGTTATTGCTTGCTTTTCTACCGCCGCTCTTGCAGCGAGTCGAATTCGCCTCGTCGCTGGGCGACGTTCCACCGGACGAACAAGTCCAGCTAACCGCCCTGCTGGTCGTCCGCATCTCGCAGACGCTTTCGTCGGCTGAGGCGGCGCGATCGGCGATCAAGGCGATCGTTTCCCAGATCATTCCCAGCCCACGTCGTTTGTCGGATGCCGAAACTGCCGAGCTGCATGACATCGCTGTCCGCGATGCCGGGGCTGAGTCGGACGAAACGCTGATTTGGCTGCGAAAGTGGACGTCGCGAACAAAAAACCGAGCAAAGGACCGCAAGCGATCCAACAAGCGCAAGCCGTCCGGTCGGCAATCGCGCCCCTCGTCCTAAGCCGCGTCTCGCATCAGGACTTTCCCCGTCAGGGCTTTCTCCAGACGCTGTCGAATGTCGGCAGCCTCAGTCGCGTAGCCCCTTTTCAGTTTCGCTGCCAACGCCTCTTGACGGTTCGGGGCTCGTCCCAACCGTTCCCAACACCCTTTGAACTCCGCTAACGACATCTGCCTGATTAGAAAACGCTCTGAGATCTCTGGGCCCCCGGGGCGAGTCAGCGCCTCGTGCAGTTGTTGAACGTAATTCAGGTAAAGCGGATAAAGCGTCTCTGCATCCATGCCGGTTCTGTCCTTCGTCGCTAATCGGCTGGCGAACCCACAGCCAGAAGTGCCGCCACCCGTCTGCCCACAGCGAGAACACGCACTAATCCACATCAATCATGGTGCGTTTTGGCGTCCGTTACAAGTCCGGATTGAGAACGTCACCCCGCTTGCTGAAAGATAGAGAAGACGCGCAGGTCGGGCAAGGCATCGTTGCGGTTATCGACGTCGCCCGCCGCTTCACCGCAGCGCACTGCCGTTTCGATTTGCCTGCAAATCCAAGTCTTGCACTGCAATTCTCGGCCGGTCCACGTGCTTCTCAGGCGTGGCAGACCGACTATAATGCCGCCGACTTTGCATCTGCTTACGGAAAGGGCGGAACGATGGAATGGAGTGTGTCACGTCGGGAAAATCAAGCGTTGGCTGGCGTATTGGGCTTGCTGACCCTGCTGGCCAACTCTGCCTGGGCTCAGGTTGAAGCATACGTGGGCCAGCCCTTCGGCGTCGGACTGGTCATGTTGAGCGTCCCGGAATCGGAGCGGGCCTCGGCGGCAGAACTGGACGGGTTTGCGTTCTCCGAAGCCAGCGGGCGAGCGTTCTATCCGGTGTTTACCGAAGGCCGGATTCTGCGGCTGCTGAACGAGGTCCTGGGGGACAACAGCCCCGTCGCGGCTCCCAACGTGTTGAACGTCTTGTTCTTGTTCACCGGCGATCAGCCGCTGGATGTGACGGTCTCCACGCCGGGCGCTCGATCGTTCCGCATCACGCCTCGGCAGGCACGCAATCCGCGGGGCCACCAACGGCTCCTGGAACGCTGGTGGCGCGAGTACAATGCCCTGGCCCGCCAGCAGATGCAGGATGGCGACTACCCGCCGATCGTCCAGACGTACCTGACTTCGATGCTCTCCCGCCGGCTGGGACTGGAACCTCCGCTGCTGAGCCGCGCCGCTGAACGCCCGCCCACCGAGCCGCAGAAGACGATGGAACTGATCTTGGGCGCGGAGAAGCTGCGTCTGGCGACGCTGCGGCAGACCAGCACCGCAGGGTACGCGTCCACGGGCTCCGCCGATCTGCCGGTTCCGGCCGAAATTCCTTGGCAGCCGCTGACGTCGCCCGCTGCCGACGAGTCGATCGACGTCGAGCCAATCGCGATGCGCGTCCCGGAGGAGTGTTTCTACATCCGCTTCGGCAGCTTCCAGAACTACCTCTGGTCCGAGAAGTTGCAGGCGGAATACGGCGGCGATCTGGAACGGATGATCACGCTCCGCGGCTTCGACGACCGGGCGGGCGAGCGGATGCAGCGGCAATTGGTCTTGGAATCGTCGCCGCTGGCCGACCTGCTGGGGCCCGCCGTGATTGCCGACGTGGCGCTCATCGGCCGCGACCTGTTCCTCCGCGAAGGCGCGGCGGTCGGCATGTTGTTCCAGGCCCGCAACGCCTTGTTGGGCAATGACCTGAACAACCAGCGCAAGGCCGCCTTGAAGGCCCAGCAGGCCAACGGGGCCAAGCTCGAGACGGTTCAGATCGGCGGCCGGGACGTGTCGTTTCTCTCGACCCCGGACTATCGCCTCCGTTCTTATTACCTGGTGGACGGGGACTACCATCTGGTCACGACGTCCCGCGCCATGGTCGAGCGTTTTCTGCAAGTCCGCGACGGCCGCGGTTCCCTGGGCGCCAGCCCCGAGTTCCGGCACGCACGGTCGGTCATGCCGACCAGCCGTCAGGACACCGTGTTCGTGTTCTTCTCGTCCGCGTTCCAGCAGGGCTTGCTTAGTCCCCAGTATCAAATCGAGCTGCGCCGGCGGCTGCAGGCTGCGACCGATCTGGAATTGGTCCAGCTGGCGCAATGGGCCGCGCGGACCGAAGGCCGGCCCGCCCGGACGATCGGCGATCTGGTGCAAGGCCAGCTCTTGCCCGCGGGGTTCGGCCGGCGTCCGGACGGCAGCGGCCCGGCCGTGGCCGACGGGCGGCTGGTTGATTCGCCGAACCGCTCGCGGAGCGAGCGGACTACGATGCCACGACTGGTCGATTCGCTGCGCGGCGTGCGCGGCAGTTTCACCCCGATTCCCGACGTGCCGGTCGTGTCCGTCACGCGCGACGAAGCGGCCCGGTATGCGGAATTGACGCAGTTCTACGGCGCCGGCTGGAAGCAGATGGACCCGCTGATGATCGGCGTGCGGCGAACGGCCTTGGATGGCGAGCGCATGGAACGCTTGGCGATCGACGCCCAACTGTCGCCATTTGCCGAGCAGAAGTACGGCCGGCTCACGTCGCTGCTGGGCCCGCCGACGCGTGTCCGCATCCGCTCGGCGGAGGGCGACGTGATCGCCGTTCAAGCCGCGGTGAAAGGCGGCCTGTTGGTTCCGTCGATTCCTGCCCATCATCTGTTTCTGGGAGTGCAGGACAACGAGCCGCTGACGAATTTGTCGGGCGGCGGATTCTTCAAGACGTTGATGATCCTGCAAAGCACGCCGGGCTATTTGGGCGCGTGGCCCAAGCCGGGATTCTTGGACTTGCTGCCGCTGGGACTGGTTCAGAGCCCGCCGGACGCCGCGGGTTACTCGCAGTTGCCGCTGGGGGTGTGGCGGCGCCAGTGGGATGCGTTTTCGGCGCTGGCCTTCGATCCCAATTTGCTGGCCCATGTCACGCCACAGTTGGCGGCGACCGAAGCCGAGGACGACGCCCAAGTCCGCGTCCACGTGAGCGACCTGTCGCAAGCCAAGCTGCAGACCTGGGTCAATGAACTTACGTACTCGCGCGCCCGCCAAGCTTCGCTGGGCAACGCCAAACTCCTGCACACGCTGTCCCAGCAGTTGTCCGTGCCACGGGACCGCGCGCTGGCCGCGGCCGAAGAATTGCTGGACGCCAAGCTGATCTGCTCGCTAGGCGGCGAGTACGCGTTGACCGAGGCGCCTGGCCAGATCGCTGTGTGGAAATCGGACAAGTGGCCGGATGCCGCCGCGGGTCCCGCCGCCGATTCGTATCGCGCGCCGCTGCTGGAGTGGTTCCGCGGCCTGGACGCGACTTTGACTATGTACCAGGACCGAGTCGTGCTGCACGCCACGCTGGACAGGCAACGGAAAGCGACGGAGCCCAAGGTGGAACTGCCGTTCTTCCACAACCTGTTCGGCGGCGGCAAACAGAAACCCGACGGCCCGGAACCGGTCGTGCCCCCGCCGCCGCCACCCGGAGACACGACACCGCTGGAGACGATCAAGACGCCGCCCGCGGAGAAGATGCAGCCGTAGCGACGGCGGCCGAAACGCTCGATGGGGTCAGGCACTTCAAACTTCACTCTTCGCCGCCCGAAGTTCTACCACGGGCAAGGTGTTTTCGCGGCGAAGATTGAAGTTTGAAGTGCCTGACCCGCGGACATTTACCCTTTTTCGAGACCCGCGGTTGTTACATCTGCGGAAAAACCTGCCAGCAGTTTCCGGGGCGCCCCGATGTCCAAGACATGTACTTGGCCCAGGTACTCCGCCGCCGCGAGAACCGCGAAGCCAAGCTTGGCGGCGATAAACGTACACGTGTGATCCGCGCGGAAGGTCGTCGGCGCGGGCTGGCCCGTGTCGCAATCCAGGCCGCTGGGCAAGTCCACGGCCAAGCGGCGGGCCGACTGCTGATTCAGACGCTCAATGACGCGGTCCAGCGGCGGACGGGGCTGCCCCCGTGCCCCCGTGCCTAGCAGGGCGTCCACGATCCAATCCGCGCCGGCCAAGTCGACTTCCCAGCTGCCGTCGTCCGCCCCCGTCACGATGTGGATGGGCACGCCGCACTTGGCCAGGATGGCATAGTTCGCCGCCGCGTCGCCGCGCAGATCCGCCGGATCGCAAAACACGATCACTCGCACTTCGTGGCCCCGCAGATCCAGATGCCGGGCGATCACAAAACCGTCGCCCGCATTGTTGCCCCGCCCGCAGCAGATCACCGCCGGACCGCGGACGCCGAACTCGCACAACTTGTCGACACACCCTCGCCCGGCGTTTTCCATCAACACCAACCCGGAGATCCCGTACTCCTCGATCGCCCGCCGATCCACTTCCCGGATCTGCTTGCGGCTCAGATAAGCCATCACAGTCCCCTTTCCTTCCTCGCCTTTGACCTGGAAACAAAGCTCCCACGACCACCAAAGCAGGAGCGCAGCGACCAATTGACTCAAAATAGTCTACTGCCTGAGCGAAGTTCTGACCAAGCCAGTTCAAATTCAGCGACAATTGCGGGCCCGGAATACCGGAAAAGGGGTCAACCGGAAAAGGAATCAGGGCTGTTTTCTCGGTTGCAAAAACAGTCCTGACCCGAAGGGCACTTCCACTTGTGAGATAAGAACTTGCGCTGACGGGGGGGCAAGCCGACGAGTTAGTCCGACAGACCGGCTAACTGGGATTCGAGCAGACGCTCGATTGACTCGTCGTCCAAGCGCGGCAGGCTGCCCAGTGATCGGGGCACGAACCGGCCGATCCCTCCGGCCCAGCCAGAAACAGGGGCACACCTGGTGTGTTCTGGCTGAGCCTGGTGTGTTCTGGCTGAGCCCAAGCCGCGCTGCGGCCAGCGCCGTTTGTGCCCTCGTGCCGGGACGCCGCGATCACCTTGAATTCGATACTGGCTCCAGGAATTCCGGGCGGAGCGGGCCCGGTCGGACGCTGACGGGATGTTCCGCTGCCGCGTCACTCCGCCGCGGGATGATGCGCAGCAGGAGCGATTTCGCGTCGAGCACCAGGCTGAATAAGAGGGGCACGACGAGCAGGGTGAACAGCGTCGAGAACACCAGTCCACCGACCACGACCGCTCCGAGGCCCCGGTACAGTTCGCTGCCGGCGCCGGGCGCCAGGACCAGGGGCAACATGCCGAAGACGCTGGTAGCCGTCGTCATGAAGATCGGACGGATGCGGCTCTTGACCGACTCGCAAATCGCCTCGCGCGGCGGCAGCGGCTCGCAGAAATCGTGCTCGCTTTCCCCCAGGCCGCGCATAAAGTTCAACGCCTGGTGCACCAGCAGGATGGCGTTGTTCACGACCACGCCGATCAGGATCACAAAGCCGAGCATGGTCAGCGTGTCCAGTTGCTGGGTGGGCTCCAGGTAACGGACCAGCCGCAGGCCGACGAAGCCGCCGACCGTGGCCAGCGGCACGCTGAACATGATCACGAAAGGATACAGCCAGCTTTCGAACAACGCGGCCATCAGCAGGTAGGTGATCACCAGGGCCAGGAACAGCCGGCTGAGTCCCACGCTTTTCAGCGAGGGCAGGTTCCAGCCGTCCCAGCGGCCCAGCAACGCCGTGCGGACCTGGGTGAGTTTGTCGGCGTTGCCCGCCAGGTTGACTTGCACGTCGGACGTCATGCCGCCGGTGCGGTGCAGTTCGGCGACCAGGTCCATAATGACCGCCTGGGCCTCTTCCAGCGCCATCTCCGGGGGCGGGTTGACCGTGAAGGTGACGGCCCGCCGTTGTTCCACGCGGCGGATGGATTGCGAGGCGTCGGCTTCCACGAAATGAATCAGCTCGCCCAAGGGCAGAATCGTCGCCCGGCCGCCGCTTTCCTGGATGGCCAACGGAGCGTCGGCCAACTGGTCGGGCGTCAGTTCCAGTCGCTGGTCGCGGATCAGCACCAGGTCGATGTTGTCGCCCTCGTAGCTGAAGTCGCCGACGATCGCCCCGTCGACCAGCGCGCGGGCGGCTAGCGCGAGCGACTGGACGTTTAATCCCAACTCCTTGGCGCGGACCTGGTCGATGACGATTTGACGCTCCGGCCCGGACTCGTTGAACGTCATCGGATCGCTGCGCACGGCGAACTTGGAAAACGTGGCCATCAGCCGCGCCTGCAGCGCGGCGGCGCTGCTCTTGAGCCGCGTCAGGTCGGTGCCGATGGTCTCGACCTCGACCGAGTTGGATCCGCCCGCATTGCGGCCGAAGATCGACCGTTGAGAGGCGTAGCCGTAACTGCCGGGGATCTGGCTCATGGCCCGGTTCAGGATGGCCTTGACGGGACGGACGTTTTCCGGGTCCTTGCTGGTGGTCATCATGAACACCCGCCCGCGGGAGACGACGAAGAAGAATTCGTCCAGCACCGGGACGTTGGCAATCGGCTTGCCGGTTTGCACGTCGACCAGGGGCGCGATCGCGCTGGCCTCTGCCGAGTTTCGGGCTTCCCAGTAGGGCCGGATCGCCGCCTCCAGCCGCTCGGCCACGAGCGTGTTCTGTTCCATCGAGTAGCTGGGCGGATTGAACATCATCCCGGAGGTGAAGTTCTTGTTGCCGTCCGGCAGGTAGCTGGCCGGCAGCATCAGCATCCAACTGGCAGCCACCGCGACGACGGTAATCACGGCAATGACGACCAGCCGCAGCCAGGCTCCGGCAAAACTGGGAAACGTCATCAGATGGATCAGGCGGGAGAACGCGTTGGTGCTCCACGCCAGCACGGGAGCCAGCCCGCACAGCGAATCCGCGGCCGCGGCCAGCGGACCGCGCGTTCCGCGGCGAGGGCGCAGGAACCTGGCGCCGGCCGTCGGAATGACGCTGATGGACACGACCAGCGACAGCACCACCGCGGCGCAGATGGCCAGCGCGATGTCGTAGAACAACTGGCCGACTTCTTCCTTGATCGTCAGCACGGGGGCGAACACGGCGACCGTGGTCAGCGTCGAAGACAGAATCGCGCCCCAGACCTCTTTCGTCGCACGATAGGCGGCCTCGGCGGGCCTCTCCCCCAACGCCAGGTGGCGGTCGATGTTCTCCAGCACGACGATGGCGTTGTCGACCACCATGCCGACGGCGAAACTCAACCCTGCCAGCGAGATCACGTTCAGATTGCGCCCCGTCAGGGCCATGACGACGAACGTCCCGATGACCGAAATCGGGATCGCGACGGCGATGATCAGCGTCGGCCGGGTGCTGCGGAGAAACAGGAGCAGAATGAGGACGGCCAGGCTGCCGCCCAACACCAGGTTCTCCTGGACCAGGCCGACGGCCCGATGGATATAGTAGGTGTCGTCCACGACCAGCCGCAGATTCAATCCGTAGCGGTCGTTCTGGTACGATTTCAGGACTCCGCCGGGAGCATTCAACTCGTCGATCGCCCGGCGAACTTGCTCCATGACGGTCAGAACGTTGGCCCCCGTCTCCCGCTTGACGAACAAGGTCATCGACGTCCGGCCCTTGCACTGGTCGAAATGGACCTTCTTTTCCAAAGACAAGGCCACTTCGGCGATGTCCGCGATCCGGATCGGCGCGCCCTGCTCGTCGTACTTGACGACCGTCTGGCGGAGCGGCTCGAGCGAATCGTACTGTCCGAGGACGCGGAAGCGGACGTCCTGGCGCCCGTGGGCCAGATCGCCGGCCGATTCGTTGACATTGTCCAGTTGCAGCGCGTTGCGCAGTTCCAGGACGCTGATCCCGCGCTGGGCCAGGGCCGCCGGATCAAACCGCACTTGCACCTGGTGCTCGCGGCCGCCGAAGATGCCGATCTCCGACACGCCGGGAATCCGCTCCAGGACCGGTTTCAGAAACCGATCGGCATGATCGTAGAAATCGGCGACTTCATACTTGGGATCTTCGGCTTGCAGCAGGCAGTAGCCCACGGCGTCGTCGCTGGCGGAATCGGAGGCCCGGATCACGGGGCGATCGACGTCGTCGGGATAGGACGGCACTTCGTCCAGCCGGTTGGCCACCTCCTGCAGCGCCCGCGAGATGGGAAATCCGATGTTGAATTCGAGCGTGATGTAGGCCTGGCCCAGTTGGGCCGTGGACGTCATCTTCCACAGCCCTTGAAGCGTCTTCAGCTTCTCCTCCTGCTCCACCAGGATCGACTTTTCCACTTCTTCCGGGCTGCGGCCCGGCCAGACCGTGCGGACCGTCACCACGGGGCGCTCGACGTCCGGGGTCAGCTGAATGGGGATTGCCGTCAGGGCGATGACCCCGAACAAAATCACCAGGATCACGCCGACCGCGACCTTGACCGGGTTCTGAATGGAAAAACGGATCAGATCCACGGTCAGCGCTCCTGCAAACTCACGATGCGGATCTGCTGCCCCGGCGTCAGCCGTTCCGCGCCTTCGATCACGACCTTCGTCCCGGCGGTCAGCAGTCGGCGTCCGGTGTCGGTTTCGGGCTCGATCGCATACTCCGTGGGCATCCGGGCACTGATCGTCACCGGCACAGGCTGCACGCGGATGTCTTCGCTCTGCTCTGCGGGCACGGCAACCCACACGGTCGAGCCGTCGGGGCGCACAAGGACGGCATCGCGGCTGACGACCAGCGCCTCGCGCTGCGAATCGGTGGCGATCGATGCGGTCACGCTCATGCCCACTTTGATGCGTCCGCCTTGATCGTCCAGACGCACGAGCACCGGAAAGGTCCGCGACGCTCCGGGGCCGTAGGGGGTCACCGAAACGACCGTGCCGCGGACTTCTTCCGCCAAGGCGTCGATCCGGATCGGCAGCGATTGTTCCAGCTCGATCAGATTGACCATCGACTCGGGGACCATCAGCTGCGCGTCCACTTGCCCGCGGGAAACGATGTCCACGATCGGATTGCCCGGCGAGACGTAGCCTCCCAGTTCCGCCCGCTTCTCCACGACGGTGCCGTCGAAGGGGGCCAGAATGACAGACCGCGACATCCGCTCCGTCTCCTCCGCCAAGGCCACCTCCGCCTCCGCCTGGGCCGCCTCCGCCTCCGCCGCTTTGGCCTCCAGGTCCTGGACCGACGCCTGCCGCGATTCCAGTTCGCTGTCCGTCACCACGTTGGTTTGGCTCAATCGCGTCTCGCGTCGCAGTTCCGCCTGTTGATAGGCCAGTTGCGCTTGGGCCGAAGCCCGTCGCGCTTTTGCGGAGGCCACTTGCGCCTTGCTGCGTTCCGCGGCCAGGCGGGACCAGACGTCGTCGACCCGCGCGAGCACCGTCTGGCCGGCGCTCACGGGCGTCCCTTGATCGACCGGCAGATCGACGATCTTCCCCGTCACTTCGCTGGCCACCGTGACCTTGCGGACTTCGACCAGGCGGCCGATGATCGAGCGTTGCGGCTGGATTTTCTTGCGCTCGGCCACGCTCACCCGAATCAGCGCCGGCGGCGCCGGCTTGGCCGCCTCGCCGCCTTGCGGAGCGACGCGTTCCAGTTGCTGGTTCAGAAAATTCGGGTCCTGCAGTTGCTCGTGCAAGGTGCGCCACACCGCCCAGCCGCCCGCCAGACCTCCCAGCAACAGCGCACTGAAGCCGAGCGAAGCCAACAGGACCAGCCATCTTTGGCGCGATTCATTCATCAGCAGCTAATCGAGAACCGGGCGGGGTAAGTCAGAGGCAGCCGACGTCTGTGCCGGGGCAGGGCGGCGCCTGTAGAGACGCGGCGTTGGTAAGAAATTTACTTTACCCACTGGCCGGCCGAGCGTCCAGCTTGAGGGGCCAGTATTTTTCGCCAGTTTCAAGAAACCGGGCGGCTGGAATCGGGAACGGATGCACCGCAGTGCGGCTCGGCCCCCGGTTGGCCGAATTGCCGGTGCAAGCGACGCTGTGACCGCAGCCAAACGGGCAGACAAAAAAGCGGCCGTGTTCCCTGAAGAGTTTTCGTTCCAGCCAGCGAGACTCAACTGCAAGAAAAAACGCCATGAACCGTTTTCTACAGCGGCACAAGGATGAAACTCGACGGGCCTTTGCGGTTTTGACCGTTTTCGGTTTCGGGGAAGCTTGCGGCTGCTCTCGCAGACGCGGGCGCGTGAACCAAGGGCTGACAGCCGATCCCGTGTCAAGAGGTTTCTGTCCGCTTTTGGCAAACGGTCGTTCAGCGGACGACCTGCGCCAGACGGACCACTTGACGGGCCGACGCGCGATCCGCGTTCCGCAAGACCAGATAGGTGCGGGCTCCCACGGGAACCTCGACGCCGCCGTCGCCGCGCACGCAGGTCAACGGCGTGCCGAAGGGGCGCATGGCGGCCAGCCGAGCGTCAGGAAATCGCAAACGCAACTGGCCTTCGACCGTCCAAATCAGAACGTAAGCGTCCTCCGGGTGCGCGGCGCGGCGGAACAGAAAAGCCTTCACAGCGCCCTGAGCGACGCCGGGCAACTCCTCGATCTCCACCAACTCGTAGCGGCCCTGTTCGTCCAGGAACAAATGATGTTCGCGGCGGTCGGCCAGGATGCGTCGCTGCGTCTCGCTCAGGTCGCGGTTCTGCCGCCAGTTTTCGTAAGTCTGCCGCTGGTCGTAGCACGGGACATAGTGCGCGTCCTCGGGCGCGACGTTGCGCAGCAGCCGGCGGTCCTCGTCGGACAAGTGATTGCCCACCCGCGCGTCTTCCCAGATCTTGATTGCCGCCAGGCAGTCTTCCGCCCTGGGGTTGACGGCCAGTTCCTCCAGGCGCGCATGCAGCGAAAGCGGACAGTCCCAGGCCGCCGCCCGGCTGGCGACGTATTCGAACACGTCGGGACCGGCGTACCCGCCCTCGCGGCGCCCCAGACGGCCCAGCCAGCCGAACTGGACCCGCGAGAAATCCAGCTCGCGGACGGCCGCCGTCGGGCAGGGCATCAGCCGGCAAAAGTCCTTCATGCCGTCCGGCGAAGCCACGACGTCGTAGGCGTTGCTGCGGCTGATCATGTGCCAACTGAAGTGCGTGTAGTGGGCCGATTCGCAAACCGGCGGCGGCGGCTCCAGCAGCCGGAACACCCGGTACTGGGCCGCGGCCACGTGATACCAGAAGGGCGCGTGGACGTCTTCCGCGCCGTCGAAGTAGACCATGGCGTACGGTCCGGTCTGGCGGTAGATGTCGGCGATCCGTCGAGCGACTTCGTCCTGAATGTCCGTGTTCTGGTCAAAGCGGATGAAGACGTCCCAGCTGTCCACGTTCAGCAACCCGACTTCGGCTCCAGCCGGATGAACCGTCGCGGTGGTCAGCAAATGCCCGCGCTCGCAACCCGTAAACTGGTACGGCGGCCGAGTGGTGTAGTTCTGGTAAGCGATCAACTCCTGGCCGACCATCAGAATGCGGCGTCCCTTGTCCAGCGTGCTGCCCGAAGGATCTTCGCGGACGGTGAGCGTGTCCGTCGCGCCGTCCAGCGGTGCGGCGAGCGTAAACCGCCGCAACTTGTGCAGTCGTCCGTCGGGCACAGGCGTCGTGTACCGGCCGCCTTTGCGCGTCTTGCTGTAGTGGATGTGCAGTCCGGCGTGCAGTCCGGCAGCGCGAATCGCATCGGTAACCCGCTTCAAGTCCGCCATGCCGTTCGGATAGTGCGCGTTCCAGGGAAAATGGCCGGGGCTCTTCGAGAACGCCGTATAGGACAGCAGCAGAACGCGAAACCCGCCCCGCTTGGCCCAGTGGATGTATTGGTCGATGTTCTGCGGCGTGGGCTGAGTGGCCCAGAAATAAGAGAGCTTTTGCAGCGGCAAGCGGCGAAAGTCGGCGCCGGCCGGCAGACGGAAATCACGTTCCACCTTGGCCAGCACGTCCAACATCGCCGTTCTCGGCTCGCGGCATCCGAACAACACCGCCGTCGCGCCGCGGAACCCCACAGCGGCCTCGGCGGCGGCCGTCAGCAGCACACGCTCCGCCTCCGGCAGCGTTTCCATGTTCGTCTGCAAACTGCCGCCGCACAAGCAAACACCGAACCGGTCGTCGTACACAGCGCCCAGCCACTGACCCACTCTCGGCAAGCGACGGACGGCCAGTCGTAGGAATTCGATCCGGTCGATCGCCTCGCCGTCCACGCCGAGCAACTCGAACGCCAGGTAGTCGTCGGTGCTCCGCACGCGATACGCCGCCTTGACCCCCGCCGAGCCGAACTCGACGGTCAGCTGGTCGCCCGCCAGGACCACCCGCGTCGCGGGCAACGGCGTTCCGCCTTGGTACACCCAGCGTTTCGTCGCCGCCCCGAATTCCCCCTCCACCGTCGGCGCCATCCGCCCGCCGCGATAGGCGACGGCCACCGGGCAAGGCGGCGTGGCGACCGCGTACTCGACGCCGGCCGGTTTCGCGACGAGCCGCCGGACCAGGCCGTCCGGCCCGATTTCCAGCCGTAGGGCATCGGTCTCGAACACCGCAGCCGCCGACGTATCGGGCGGTTCGCCCGACGGACGATCCTCCTGTGCTGCGCCGATCAGCAACGCCACGGCCAGCGTGGACAGCCATGCAGACATGATACGTGCTCCCTGTCGAGTTCAAGCGTGAACGAGGCCCCCGTTCACTTGACTTCGTCCCAGCGGTACTCGTGCCGAAGGATGTTCGGCCCCGGCTGCCCCTGGATCATCTTGTAGTTGACGACGTACAGCATCGTGTCGCCGGCCACGTCCCGGAAATACGGCATCGCGTAGTATCCGTCGCTGACGTGCGCCCGGTCGGCGTTGTCGAGGACCGCGTACGACGCCACGGTCAGCGTGGCCGGGTCCAGCCGGAACAGGCCCAACTGCATCGCGCGTGGCGGGGGCGTCCAGTTTCGGCCGAGCAGATAGACCTGCCCGTCGCGGGCCACCAGGCGTGGGCGTCCGACGTAGCTGGCGATGAACGGATGCAGGGCCGTCAGATCCGTCTGGCGGAGCACGCGGAAGTCGGCCTCGGTCCGATGCACGCGCTGCCGGCTGTCGTAGCCGCGGGTGCTCACCAGGAACCCGTCCTCCCAGCGGAGGAACGTGCTTTCGTTGATGGGCACCTTGCCGAACTCGCGGCTCAGATTGCGCACGAACCGCCAAGTGCGGCCGTCGTCGTCGGAGCGGATCACGTCCACGGACCCCGCGTGGGGCGGCCGCGGCTTTTCCGATTTGCCGCCCGTCAGGTTCGAGAACGTCATCACCAGCAGCCAGGTCGTGCGGCCTTCGACGATCGCCTCGAAGGCGTACCCGTATTCCACGCCGTCCACGACGCCGACGCGTTCGACGGGTCCGAACGTCTGGCCGCCGTCCGTCGACCGCACGACGCGCAAGCCGACGCGGGCCGTGGAGGAGTTGCTCTTGCCCTGCGCGTCGATGTAGTTCGCAAGGTGGCCGTTGGGAAAACGGACCCACTCGCCCATTTGCATGATGTGGTCACCCAGCTGCGCCAGCGTCCGGCGCTGGTGGACTCGCCCGCTGATCGGGTCCAGCCGCACGAGTTCCAAGCTGGCTCCGTTGTCCGCCGCGTGCGCTCGGCCGCGTTTGAAGGACACGAGCACTTCGTCGCCCAAATCGAGCAGCGCAGGAAAGGCCAGGTACCGCCGGTCCTCCAGTTCCGCCGACGCAACCAGCACGTCGATTCGGTGATGCACCGGCCGCCGTTCGAGCGCCGCTGGCGTTTCCTCGGCGGCCAGGCACGCCGGCGCCAGCCAGGCTGCGGCCAGCATCGCCGTCACCACGGCCATGCCGGGCACCGCTGCCGGAACGCTGCTGGGGCGAGAACCACGCAAGGCTTGCATGAGATTTTCTCCAGGCGTTTTCCACACGCTGACTCGATCGGCTCCGCCACGGCTCGCCGGGCACGTCAGGCCCGGCTCTCCCACACGGCGCGAGCCACGCGCAGGATGTTGCCGCCCAGGATTTTCTGGATCACGTCGTCGCTGTGACCCCGCTGGACCAGGCCGACGGTGAACAGGGGCCAATTGGTCCAAGCCAGGCTGGGCGCGGCGCGGCCTCCCAGCGAGCCTTCGGGCCAGAGCGCTTCCCAACGCGGCGCGCGGCGCGGGGCTCCCGTCACTTTCGGGATCTTCGCGGCTTCCGCTGCCGCGTTCCGCGATTGATAAGCGATGTCGGTCCCGATGGCGACGTGGTCCGCGCCGAATTTCTTGACCACATAATCGATGTGGTCCAGGAACGTGCCGATGTGGCCCTCGCCGCCGAGGAACCCGGAGATGCAGCAGATGCCCACCAACCCGCCCGTGTCGCAGATGGCGCGGATCACTTCGTCCGGTTTGGAGCGGATGTGGCGGTGCAGCGCCGCGGCGGTCGTGTGGCTGGCCACCATCGGCTGCTGCGATGCCTGGGCCGCTTCCAGACTCGTGCGCCAGCCGGAATGGGCCACGTCCACGATCACGCCCACGCGGTTCATCTCGGCGACGGCCGCGCGGCCGAAATCGCTCAACCCGCCGTCGGTCGCCTCGCCACAGCCGTCGCCCAGCACGTTGCGGCGGTTATAGGTCACGTGCATCATGCGGATGCCCAACTGGTGGAACACGCGGATGAAGCCCAGTTCGTCGCGCACGTGGTTCCACTGCTGACGCAGCGGCACGCCGTTGGCCGTGAAGTACAGACACAGCCGGTTCTGCTTCTTGGCCGCCACAATGTCGTCCGGCGTGGCGGCTTTGAATAACTCGTCGCGCAGCAGGTCGGTGGCGTAGGTGAATCGCGCCAGCCGCTTGATCAGCCGCAGCGGGTCGTTCCCTTCCTCGCCCGCATTCTGGAATACGCACGTCACGCCGGCAGCGCGGAACGCTTCCAGGAACTCCTTCCGTTCGGCCGGATCGGTCGCGGTGCGGATCATCGGCAGCTCTTCGCGCAGGTCGTTCAACTCCGCCTCCGACGCGCCCGCCTCCATCGCCTTGGCGATCCGCTGGCCATCTACGGCCGCGCGCGGGGCAAAACCGTACGACTCGAACACCAGCGAGTTGGCGTGGAGTTCCAGGCCGTGTTCCAGGTCCTTCTGGCTCGGCTGCAGCACCTCCAGCGCCGCCGCGCGGGCCTTCTGGATGACCTCGTTCGGCGGCGAAAGGGGCGCAGCCTCCGCGGCGGCGGCCGTCCGCACGTGGCGGGACGAAGCGCCCGCGGCGCCGAGCACCGAGAGGGCCGCAGCCGTCTTCAGGAAACGTCGTCGGTTGGTTGGAAAATTCGAGTCTCCGGCCCTCATGGGTGTTCCTCCCTCGTCTCAGGTTCATCGTCTCAGGTTGCTACGAAACGTCCGTCCCCCGTCGGGCTGATTGTAACCGACTTGCCTGGGATCGCAAGATTGCAGGGTCCCCTCCGCGGAATCGTCGCCCGCCGGCGCCGCCTGGCGCGCCGGTCGCTGGCCGGGGCCTCTTCCGGGAACGAGACGCGCCGGCGGGCATGCTCCCGGCCCGATCTGCGAACGCCACGGCGAATCGGCGGGGCTCCTGCGGGAGTCCTTCGCGGCGTCGACAACAGCGTGGTGATGCGGACGTCATGGCGATATCCTGACGCCCGGAAACCTGTGAGTCCGGATACGTCTGCAGCCTTTTGCGTCGCCCTTGACGCGAAACACGTGAACATGGTCGAATAGCTGGCAACCGAAGGTCCGAGACAGGAGGTCTGAAAAATGCTGCGTACCGTCAAGCCGAGTTGGGGTTTCTGGTGGGTCGTTTTGGCAACCGGCGTCTCGCTCGCCGCCGGAGCCGACGCGCCGGCTCCCGGACTGTTGGCGTTTCTGAAGGAGCGGCAAGCGGTTCGTTACCAGCGCGTGCCGCGCGAGGTGCTGGCTTTTTACTACACGTGGTACGGCCGGCCGGAGCGGCACGGGCGCTGGGTGCATTGGGGCACGGTGGACCCCGCCGCCCACGACATCTCGGAATCGACGCACTACCCGGCCGCCGGCGCCTACGATTCACACGACCCGGAGATCATCGACGCGCACCTCGAGCAGGCAAAACAGCACGGGCTGACGGGGTTCATCGCCACGTGGTGGGGGCAGGGCACCTTCGACGACCGGGCCTTCGTGACGCTGCTGGAACGCGCCGCGCTCAAGGATTTCAAAGCGACCGTTTACTGGGAAACGGCGCCTGGCACGGGAGCCAGGCAGATCGAACGGGCCGTCGACGATTTGCTGTACGTGTTGCAGCGGTACGGGAGTTCGACCGCCTTTCTGAAACTGGACGGCAAACCGGTGGTGTTCGTCTACGGGCGCGTCCTGGGCGAGGTGCCGCTGACCTCGTGGCCTGCGATCATCCACGGCGTCCGCCAGCGGTACGGCCGCGAGTTCCTGCTGATCGCCGACGGCTACAACGAATCGTATGCCCGGCTGTTCGACGGCGTCCACACGTACAACATCTGCGGCTGGGTGCGCGATCAAAGCCCCGATCAGCTGCGGCGGTCGAGTGCGGCGTCGTTCTCCGCCGCCGTGCAACTGGCCAAAACGCACGGCAAGGTCAGCTGCCTGACGGTCATCCCCGGTTACGACGACACGAAGATCCGCAAACCGGGCCTGAAGGCCGAACGTCAGGACGGAAAGACCTACCAGGTGCTGTGGGAGGAGGCCATCCGGGCCGATCCTGATTGGGTGCTGGTCACGTCGTGGAACGAATGGCACGAAGGTTCGGAGATCGAACCGAGCTGGGAGGACGGCGACAAGTACCTGCGGCTGACGAAGCCTTATGCGGAACAGTTTCGAGCCGGCCCATACAGCCGCGTACCGGCGCCGGAGTCGCCGGCGGGATGGACCGCCGAACAGGCGCAGTCGCTGCGCGAGTTGTACCGCGGCCGGACGATCGGCGTGCTGCCCAACGACGGCCACCAGGTCGTGTTCTGGCTGGCCGACCTCGGTGTTTCACTGCGGGAACTGAACTGGCACGACGCGCTCGATCCCGCGGTGCTGGACGCAAAGCGTCTGCCGATCCTGCTGGTCGCCGGGGGCGAGCAGTATGTGCGGACGGTGCATCAAGACGGCGACGTGGAAACGGCGCTGCGGCGCTATTTGCAGGGCGGCGGTCTGCTGATGGCCTTCTCGCACGAACCGTATCCGTTTTTCTACGACGAGACCGGCCGGCCGAACGTCGCCGCCGGCCGGCTGGGGTTTCCGATCCTGGGCAGCGGGCGGCCGCGGCGGAGCGGACCTTCGGAGCGGACCTTCGTCCGGGCCTGGGAATCGCCGCCGCCAGGGGTTGAGTTGACGTTTCACGTCGACCGCCAGCGACTGCCCGAACTGCCGGCCACCGCGGCGTTTCCCGCGGGCGGCGACCGGCGTTGGCGGCCGGCGACGGAAGCCCTGGCCGCGCCGGGGGACAGGTACCTGCCGCTGGCCAGTTTGCGCGACGCTGCAGGGAACGGGTACGGCGACGGCATCGCGTACGTCGAGCACCGCGAATCGGAGCCCAAGGGCGGGCGAAACCTGTACGTCTGGATGCGCATGCCGGACGTGCTGGGAGCCAACGAGACGCTGCTGGCGATCTTCCGCTTCGCGGCAGGCGAGTTTTAGCAGCCTGTGGAAAAAAGGAGACTGGCTCCGAACTGCGGCGGAAAAACGCAAGAGAGAACGACGGCCGCGAGGTGCCTGTCCCCTTTTTTCAACAGGCTCTGGGGGCCAGTCGGCCTGCGAGGGAGGACGTTTTGAGAGCATTCCGTGATTCAACGTACTGCGGGTTTCTGTTGTGGGCACTGCTCGCTGTAACTCCGGCGTCCGGTGCCGACTGGCCGACTTACCAGCACGACGTGCGGCGCAGCGGCTCTTCGGACGAACACTTGGACGCCAGCCGACTGCGGCCTGCCTGGACCTGGCGGTCTCCGCAGCCGCCGCAACCGGCGTGGGGCGGTCCGGCGCGGTGGGATGCCTACGCGGGTCATCGCGATCTGCCGTCGATGCGCAACTACGATTTGGCGTTTCACGCGATCGCGGTCGGTGACGCGGTCTACTTCGGATCGTCGGCCGACGACACCGTCCGGTGCCTGGATGCCGCCACGGGCCGGGTCGCCTGGTCCTGTACCACGGGCGGCCCGGTGCGTCTGGCGCCGGCCTGGTCCGAGGGGCGAATCTACTTCGGGTCCGACGACGGCCAGGTGTATTGTTTGCGCGCGGACACGGGCCGATTGGTGTGGAAGTTCCGGCCGCCGGGACTGGAACGCGGACAACAGATACTGCACGACGGCCGGCTGATTCCGCTGCACCCGTGCCGCACCGGCGTGCTGGTGGACGGTCCGACGGCATACTGCGGATTTGGACTGCTGCCCTGGGAAGACACGTATCTGTGCGCGCTGGACGCAGCGACGGGACAGCCCACGGGGAGCGGCCGATACGTCCAGAAATTGCAGGGGCTGACGTTGGAGGCTTCGCCGGCCGCGACGTCCGATAGGCTCGTGTTTCCCCAAGGCCGCGTCGCGCCCCAGTTGTTCCGCCGCGAGGACGGGGCGAATCAAGGCCAATTGAAAAAGAGCGGCGGCGGCTCGCTGGTGGTCGTCGCCCTGGATTCGACCATTTTCCACGGGCCCGCGGCCGAACCGCGCCAAGGCGAACTCCGCCGCAGCGATCCGGGCACGCTGGAAATGATCGTCGGCCACGGTCGCGGGAAGGCACTCGTGTGCGCCGGCCCGGTCTGTTACATGCTGACCGACGACTCGCTGGTCGCGTCGGACCTGGCCAGCCGCCGACAGTTGTGGCTCGTGCCGTGCGAATTCCCGTACGCCTTGATCGCCGCGGGTCAGACGCTGTTCGCCGGCGGCCGCGACGAAGTCGCCGCCCTGGACGCGCGCGACGGCCGGCTCGTCTGGCGTCATCCGGTGCAGGGCCGCGCCTACGGCCTGACGGTGGCTGCGGGACGACTGTTGGTCAGCACCGACGAAGGCGTCCTGCATGGTTTCGACGCTTCGGCTGCGGCAGCCCTCGCCGCGGAATCGAAGTCCGCAGTCGGCGCTCCCGCCGGCCCGGATTCGGCGGCTCCGCGTCCGGAAGAACCGCTTGCGGAGATCGAACCGCTGGAAGACCCCGACTTGCTCGGCCGCTGGGTCTTTCAGACGCCGCACGTCCAGGGCAACATCGTCCGCGACCTGGCGGGCCGGGCAGCCGCGCAAGCGCTGAGCGGCGTTCGGCTCGAACGGTTCGGCCGCTATCAGGCGCTCGTCGCCGACGGCCGCACGCAGAGCGTCCGCATCGCCGACGATCACCATCGCGTTCCTGTGCCCGGCGGCCCGATGACGGCCGAGGCCTGGGTGCGCGTCGACCGGCCGCTGAGCTGGGGCGGCATCGTCGGCGCACTCCAAGACAACGGCAACGACGAACACGGCTGGCTGCTGGGCTACTGCGACGCGCGCTTCAGTTTCGCCGTGGCCGGCGCCCAGGGCATCGGACGGCTGACCTACCTGAAGGCGGACGCGGACTTTGTTCCGGGGCGCTGGTACCACGTGGTGGGCACGTACGACGCAGCGGCGATGAAGGTCTACGTCGACGGCGTCCTGGCCGGTTCGTCGTCCCAGCAGCGGGGCGAGATCCGCTATCCGCAACAGGCGTTCTACGAGATCGGCGCGTATCACGACCGGGACGAGTACTTCCGGCTGACGGGGCGGATTCACGAAGTGCGCGTGTACCACGGCGCGCTGACGGCCGAACAGGTGGCCGCTCATTACGCTGCGGCGGCCGATCGGTTTCCTCTGCCGGAGCCGGCGGCGCCGCGTCATCCGCTGCGGCTGGCCGCCGGCCCGTGGCTGCAGTTCGTCGAGCCCGGCGTGGCCGTGGTGCGCTGGAAATCTCGTGCGGCCACGGCCAGCGTGTTGGAGTACGGATTGGACGACGCCGTCCAACGCGTTGTCGAGGGCGTCCCAAGGACTGAACACGAACTGCGGCTGACCGGCTTGCGGCCGAACCGCAGGTACTGGTACGCGATCCGCAACGAGGCGGACGATCCGCCGGCGGCGACCGAGCGCTTCGAGTGCGACACGTTTCACCAGTACACGCTGCCGCCGATCGCGGGCGAGTCCGATCCGCGGTTCGACGACGTGTCCGGCACGTTTTCGCGGGCGGCGGAAGAGATTTTGAAGCGGACCCAGGCACGCCGCGGGATCTGCCTGGTGTACGGTTCCGGCGAGGGCCGGCTGGCGTACCACTTGGCCCGCCGCAGCGACTTGCGGGTGATCGGCGTGGATGATGATCGGGCACGCGTCGAGGCCTCGCGGACGGCGCTGCTGGCCGCCGGAATCTACGGGTCGCGCGTGGCGCTGTACCACGTACCGAGCCTGGACGAATTGCCCACGATCGGCCAGTTTGCCAATCTGGTCGTGTCCGAACGCCTGATCGCGGACGGCGCGTGTTGCGGGCGGGCGACGGAGGTGCGGCGCGTGGTGCGTCCCGACGGCGGCCTGGTCTGTCTGGGGCGACCGGCGGGGACGGGCCAGACGCTGACCGCCGAAACGCTGCAAGACTGGTTGGCCGCGGGTTCGGTTTCCGCCGACGTCTCGGCGGACGAGGCGGGCGTCTGGACGCTGTACGCGCGACCGCCGTTGGCCGGCATCGGCCAGTGGACGCACTTGTACGGCAGCGCCGACAATTCGGGCTACGGCGGGGAACAGCTGGGCGGAGCCGGCAGCACGCGGGATCTGGCGGTCCAGTGGTTGGGGCGGCCGGGGCCGAGCTACCAGGCCGACCGGAACGGCCGCAAGCCGTCGCCGCTCTCCGCCGCGGGACGATTGTACCTGCAGGGCCTGCACCGCATCCTCGCCCTGGACGCCTACAACGGCGCGCCGTTGTGGTCGCTGGAGATCCCGGACTTCGAGCGCTTCAACATGCCTCGCGATTGCGGCAACTGGTGCGCGGATCGCGACTACGTCTATGCCGCCGTGCGAGACAAGTGCTGGCGGATCGACGGCGCCAGCGGCCGCGTGGTCGATCAACGGGCCGTCGTCCCGGCGGACAACGCCGAGGGGCAGTCCGATTGGGGCTACCTGGCCAGCGACGGTCCGCGACTGATCGGCAGCGCCGTGAAACAGGGCACGAGCTGGACCAATTTCTGGGGCGGCGCGAATGCCGGCTGGTACGACGCCCGCAGCGGCGAGGTGACGTTTCCGGTCTGCAGCGACAACCTGTTCTCGCTCGACAAGGCGACGGGGCAACCCGCCTGGAAGTACGCCGGGGGCGTCATTCTGAATTCGACGATCACCGTGGCTGACGGCCGGATCTTTTTCGTCGAGAGCCGGCACCCGGACGTAAAAGCCGCACCCGAACGGCGCGTGGGCCGGCCGGAGCTGTGGCAACAGCAGTTCCTGGTGGCCCTGGACGCCCAAACCGGCTCCGCCGTCTGGCAACAGCCGATCGATACGGAAAACGGCGACGTGGTGTTCTACATGGCACACAGCCAGGACCGGCTGGTGATCGTCGCTTCGACCAACGGCCGCTACCACGTGTACGGGTTCTCGACGGAACACGGCGACCAGGTTTGGAAGCAGGAGGTGGCCTGGCCTGGAGGCAAGGGCGATCACGGCAAGGCGATGTCCCGGCCGGCAATCGTCGGCGGGCAGGTCTACGTGCGGCCGGGCGCGTTCGCGCTGGCCGACGGCAAGCCGCTGCCGCAGACCGTTCCCCTGGGCGGCTGCGGCACCTACGCTTGCACCGCGAACACCCTCGTGTTCCGCTCCGGCACGGTCACGCTCTGGAACCGCGCGACGGGGACCGTCAGCGGCTGGTCGCGACTGCGGCCCGATTGCTGGCTGAGCACCATTCCCGCCGCGGGCATGCTGCTGTCGCCCGAAGGCGGCGGCGGCTGCAGCTGCGGCAGCTGGCTGGAAACCTCGATCGGTTTCCTGCCGCGCCAGACGCCGAGCGAGCCGTAAGCATCGTTCGAGAAATAACGGTCGCCTCGTCAAAGTAGCCATCACACTCCGCGGCAACGGACGCCGAAACAACTTCCCCCTGGCATGTCGCCCCCCAAACACAAGAACAAGAAAGAAAGGGCCATTTCGGCTTTTCAGCGGAACCCGGCAGCAAGCCAAGGCACTCGCTGACTCGCAAGGTGGAGTCTACAGCGACTTTTTTTGCGGGGGGTATCGCCTCCTCTTCGCCACCACGCTGGCAAGCAGCGTGGTGGCCGAAATCCGGGAAGTTATTTCGGCCACCGTCTGGGGTCAGGCTTACAAATTTCAGTTTTCGCGGGGCAGTCGCTTTCCAAGTGGTAAGTCCTGGGACCGCGAAAACTGAAATCTGTAAGCCTGACCCCTTACTCCGCGGAAACCGGGAAGTTATCTCGGTCACCGTTGCAAGTACGAGGGAGGCTGACGCCGCAAGAAACTCGCGACCGTGCAAATCGGTTTGTGACCCACGGGCGAAGCTCATCCGCCCGTGCCGTACCGGATCGACAAGGCCACGTCCAGCAGCGACACCGCCGGGTTTCGGATGCGGACGGACTCCCACAGGGCCTCGCCGACGGAGGGGCTGTTCGCGCCGCCGAAGGCGACGCCGCTGCGGCCGTTGGGCGCCGGGTGCGTGAATCGCCGGGTGCCGTCCAGGCAGAGCTGACCGTCCGCGTAGACCTTTAGGTCCTGCTGGTGGATGACGATCCGGTACGTGTGAAAGGCGTCCGTCGTCTGCAGCGGACTCGACAGGCCGTCGTGACGCAGCATGACGCGATCGGGATGGAACATGATCTCCTCGCCCGCCACGCCGTTCTCGATCAGCACGCTGCTCCAGCCGGACAGCAGCTTCAGGCGGACTTCGACGACGACCTCGTCGTCCGGACTGACGGCGCCCAGGTGCTGGAAGTAAGCATAGCTGCCCGGCGCCGTGCCGCGATCGGCCAGCAGCAAGTTGCCATCGCGGATTTCGGCGACGCAGTCTCGGACAAAGCCCATTTTCTTCCACGGGGGACCGGGCAGGCTCGGACTTTGCCAGACGAGCGTCCAGTCGTCCGCCGCGGCACCGGCCTGTTCCGGCGGCCGCGCCCGGAATGCCAGGCGGTTGTTTCCCTTCTTCAGCAACTCCGGCGGAACGGCAAAATCGAGCCAGTCGTCCTGGGGTGTGGGCTGACCCAACCGCTGGCCGTTCATTGTCATCTCCAGATTTCGCCTCGTGGCCCGCACGTGGCACGTGGCCTGCGGCTTCAGCCCGGCCGCTGTCGCCTCGGCCGGGTCGTCGGCGACGGACAGTTCGACTTCGCGGAACTCCTTCGTGGGGACCAGCCAGGGATCGGCGGGCGTCAGGATGGGCACGTGCCGATGGCTGCGACCGCCGGCCAGATAGCGTTCCGGGTCGCCGTTGCGCACGGTGACGAAATAGCGTTTGTCCAGGCGCTGCAGGGCCACCGCGTCGCCCAACTCGCGCCACACCGCGCCGCGCGGGTCGAAGTAGTTGAACAGATAAATCCCGTCCGCGCCGGCAGCCCAAGCTCGCGCCGCCCGGGCGCGATAGCTCTCGATCGACCGGCGCGAAAAACGGGTTTCGCCCAGGACCCGCGATTCGCTCAGGCACGGGTACACGGGCACGCCATGCCGATGCCCCAATTCGACCAGGTACTCCCAGGGATTGCACTGGAAGTAGCACGTTCCGATCAGCAGGTCGGTCAGTCCCTCAGCCAGCCACTTCTCCAGATCCAGCCCGATTCCCCGGCAATACTCGACCGAATCGGGAACGCGGATGGCGATCAGGATCGGCCGGCCGCGGCGCAGGCCCTCGCGTTCGGTCATCTGGCGGATGCGCCGCAGCAGATCGGTCATCATGTCGAGTTCTTCACGGCTGGCGCGGCCTCCTTCGGCTACGCTCTTGAAGAAACAGGCGTGACGGAAGAAGTCCAGTTCGACGCCGTCGACGTCGAACTTCTGACACACTTCTTCGACGAAACGGTAAGCCAGATCGCGGACTTCCGGCACGGCGAAGTTGACCGACGACCACGTGCCGTACTTGGGCGGCTTCTGGCCCGTCCCCACCAGGTACTCTGGGTGATCGCGCTTCAGTTTCGGAACCAGGTAGGGTCCGTAGCCGTCGAGCCCCGCGTCGTGCGTGTCGTTCATCCGCAGGTCCCAAAACACCTCCATGCCGTGGCGGCGGCCGAAATCGACCATCACGCGGATCGGGTCGATGCCGCGCTGGAGCAGTTGCGGCAAGCCGTTGTCTTTGAAGATGTACTCGGTCGACAGAAAGGGCTCCATGACCCGGCTCTGGTGCAGGGCGTGACCGAAGCACATCGAGTTGCTGTAGAAGATGCTGTCCACCTGGCTGCCCACCAGCGGCGTGGTCCGCAGGGCCAGCAAAGCCTCGGCCGTGGGAGGTTTCTTCGTGTAGATGACGTCGTCGCCGTCGTTGTTGAAGATCATCCGCCGCTGGCGGCGCGCGGCTTCCCGGCGGGCTTGACGCAGGGCGTCCAGTTGGCTGCCGGAGGCGGGCTGGTCCGAGGCCGGTGTTGAAGTTGGAGAGATCAACACAAATCCGAGGACCAGGAGGAGTGTGACGTGGCGCATGATAACCTCCCGCGAGCCAAGGGATGGGCGAAATGTGGCCGTGTAGTGGGAAACCGAACGATCCGCCGGGCGAGCCGGCGGGATTGCCTCGCTTTTTAGTGGGAAACCGAACGATCCGCCGGGCGAGCCGGCGGGATTGCCTCGCTTTTTAGTGGGAAACCGAACGATCCGCCGGGCGAGCCGGCGGGATTGCCTCGCTTCTTAGTGGGAAACCGAACGATCCGCCGGGCGAGCCGGCGGAATTGGGAACGCTGGGGTCACATTCCGAACACGCGGGCCAACCACGGGACGGCGTGGTGGGGCCGGAAGCGGTGGCGGGCGGCATCGACGTAGGCATAGGCGAAGTACTGTTCGTTGTCGATGCCCACGGGCAGTTCCGCGTCGTCCAACGTGCGGGAGGCCGGGTCTTCGTACTTCTCGTAATGGTACACTTTCACCATCTCGGCGGCGTCCAGCAGCCCGTAGGCCCGGCGGATCTTGGCGATCTGGTTGGGTCGCCCGCCCTCGGTGAACAGCAGCGGCCGGGGCGCCAGCGCGGCTTCCAGATCGGTATAGTCGAACCACGGAACCATGCCCGGCACGACCTGGTGCCCGCCCGGATGGTACAGGTTCATCGCCACGGCCCGCTCCTGCCAGTGGCACACGAAATCGTTGTGGACCACGGCTTTCACCAAGTCAGGATACAGCACGCCCAGGATATCGGCCGGCTTGGCGCCCAGCGAATGGCCGCTGGTCGCCAAGCGTTTCGCGTCGACGTAGGGCTGCGCGACAAGCCACCGCAGGACGCACGCTTTCTGGAACACCGAGATCGCTTCGTAGCAGCGGCCCATCCAAATCGCGCACAGCGACAACGCTTCGCGATTGAGCATGGGACTTGCCAGTTCGTTGGTGGCCGGGCTGTCGAAAGCCGCCGCCACCAGTCCGCGACGGACGAAGTGATAGGCCATCCGGTTGTCGGACCACTTGACCTTGTCCGGCGCCGGAGAACCGGGCAACTCGGGTTCGCCAGCGAGCGTTTCCTTGCTGCCCGTGGAGCCGGGAAAGCAGAGGACGGCGGGCGCGGGCGAGTTGGAGCTGACCCCGTCGGGAACCAGCAGCAGAAAGGGCACCACGCTGAACGGCTCCGGATAGGCCTCCCAACGTTCCAGCCGATAGCCCTCGCGGGCCTGCGCCCAGATCCGCTTCGGCTCCGGCTGGCCGGGAGCTTCCGGAAAGCACATCAGTTCCAGCAGCTTTTCGCGGACGGCCTGTTGCCACGCCGGGAATGCCTCGCGGGTCATGTCGAGACGAAAGGCCAGCTGGGGTTGAATCGCCTGCATGTATTTGTGGACAAACGCCGCGGTCTGGAGGAAACGCCCGTCTTCCCGCCCGCTGGCATACGTCTGTACGTCCGCTGGCTTGGCCGCCGCCGCGGTCTTTTGCGTCTCCTCCGCAGCCATTCCCGTCGTGGCTCCCCACGTGGCCCCCGCCCCTACGATTCCCAGAAACTCGCGCCGCCTCAACTCTTTCATGGCACCTCTCCCTATGCTTCGTGGCAGTCGCACGCCGCTGATCAACCAACCGCGGCACCCGCAAGAGACCGACCGATTTTACTGGACCCAGCGGCAGTGCAATATCCCGGTCAAGAACCGCCAGCTTTCCTCGCTCGAACCGTTCGACCTGAGCGACTTCCCAGGCGAGCGGGGCCGCACGTCCCGCAAGCGTTGTTCGACCCAGTGAAGGTCCCTGAACCTCCCCGGTCTTTCCCTGTACTGCTGCAGCAGTCGCCGGCGAAGGGGTCAGGCTTACAGAATTCAATTTTGGTCGATCGTGGCGCCAGCCATCTGGTACGAGCCTGCTCGACCAAAATTGAATTCTGGAAGCCTGACCCCAGCACCGAAACGGTGACTTTATCAACGGCGCGGAACTGCCGAAATTCCGTTTGGTGCTAGGGGTCTCGGACGCGGCCGGCCCAGTCGCACAGTGACTGCTGCAACTGCTGGACGACGTCCGGCGACGTGGCGGCCAAGTTCGTGGTTTCACTCGGATCGGACGTCAGGTCGTAGAGTTCCGGAGCGCGTTTTCTGGGAAGGACCAGTTTGTGCTGGCCGCGGCGGACGGCTTTCGATCCGGAGTAGTCCCAGAACAGTTCCAGGTGGCGCGAAGGCGACTCGCCGGCCAGAACGGCGGTGGGGTCCCGGCCGTCGATCGTGCGGTCGGTGGGAAGCGGAGCGCCCGCGGCGGCGAGAATCATGGGAAAGAAATCGAGGCTGATGAGCAATTCGTCGCACACTCGCCCCGGCGCGAGCCGGCCGGGCCAGCGAGCGATGGCCATCACGCGAAGACTTCCCTCGTAGATCATCTCCGTCTCGGTCCGGAACGGCGCGTTCGAGGCGTATTCGATCTGCGCTTTGAAAGCGCCGTTGTCGGAAAACAGGATCACCAGCGTGTTCTTCGCCAGGCCCAGCGAATTCAGCTGGCCCAGCACGCGGCCGACGCCCGTGTCCAACGCAGTGACCGTGGCATCGTAACGCTGTTTCTCGTCACGGGTCTGGGGCGAGTAGCCGTAGGCCGCAAACGCCTCGTCCGGAGCTTGCCATACGCACTCGACGCCCGGCGCCGTGTTCGCCGGATTGTTGTAATGGACGGCATTGAAGGCCAGATACAGGAAGAATGGCTGGCCGGCCTTGCGGCGAATAAAATCGCAGGCGGTGTCGGCATACAGATCGGTGCTGTACCGGCCCTGGTTCGGCTCCGGCTCGGTGCCGCGGTACATGTCGTTGCGGCCTTTGTAGACGTGCGTGTAGTAGTCCATATTGCCCGAGGCGTTGCCCAGGAACTCATCGAAACCGCGCTCCGTCGGCCGGCTGCCGGGGGCAAAGCCGATGTTCCACTTGCCTACACAGGCGGTGGCGTAGCCTTGGGGCTTGAGGAACTGCGGGATCAGTTGTTCCGTCTGCCGCAGCCCGGGACCGAGATTCTCGTCGACCTTCAGGCCCACGCGGGTGGTCAGTTGCTTTACCAACCCGTGCCGCTGCGGATACCGCCCGGTCAGGAACGAAGCGCGGGAGACCGTACACGTGGGTGAGGCCGAGTAAAAATTGGTGCAGCGCACGCCCTCGGCAGCCAGTCGGTCGATATGCGGTGTCTTGATTTCCCGGTTGCCGTAGCAGCCCGTGTCGCGGAAGCCCAGGTTGTCGATGGCGATCAACACCAGGTTGGGCCGCTGCGCTCCGGCCGCCAGCTCGGTGCTCAGTGCGAAACCAATTCCAGCCGCGACGCCGACGGGCAACCAGCAGAGCAGAAATGCAGTGCGCACGGTGTTCTCCTTGTCCTGCGTGGTTTCAACGGCGCGAGCGCTTCGTCTGGCCGGACCCGCAGTAGGCGGCCATCGCCGGGAGACAGACGCGCACGCTGAGATTCATGGCGGACCACAACGTGGTTTCAACAGGCTGCTAGTGATCGATCTTCTTCCAATAGCGGTCGAAGGCGCCCGGTTCGTGGAATTCGGGGCTGTTGTCCAGGTCGTGGCACTCCATGCACTTTTTCTCGGCTTCGGGCAGCGGCAGCTGGGCCTCTTCGCGAAGCTGGTTGAGTGTTTCCGCGGGAGCGCCGGCGTTTTCGGCTTCCACGTGAGCCGAACCCGGACCGTGGCAGTTCTCGCAGCCCACGTGATGCATCAACGGCGTCTGGTCGACACCCAGATAGCCGGACACGTAGGGGAAGTACTTCTGTGGATTCCAGCCGATCACGTGACAGCTGATGCATTCGGGATCGAAATGCCGCGGGATTTCGCTGCGTTCGCCGGGGTGGATCAGCGTCTCCAACGCGTGGGCGTGAGTCGTTTTCTCCCAGATTTTGTACTCGGCCTCGTGACAGTCGAGGCACGCCTCCGAACCGACGAACTTGCGTTCGGTGGGGTGCGGGATGGGCTTGATCCCCAGCCCTTCCAGCCCGGCCGCCTTGAGCTGGTCCTGGTACGAAGCCAGCAACTGGAGCATTTCCGGCGAATCCGGAAAGCGGTCGTCCAGCGGCACTCGCTGGTAACGCAGCGGCTGGGCCGGATCGTCAAACAGGCCGATCACGCCCGCGTACATCCCCTTCGTGCCCACCTGGACCAGGACTCCGCGGGTGCCGGCGATCTTCTCGGCCTCGTACGTCGGTTCGCCGGCCCCGCCGGCCGTCACGACGACGTGGAAATGCGGGAACTTCTGGGCCAATTCCGCCGACTCGCCAAGCGAGGCGTGGGCCAACAAGACGTACAGATCACACGCCTGTTTCTCCAACTCCGGCCAGACCTCGCGAAGCGCGTCGGCTGGCGGCTGCTTGATGATCTCATCGCTGGTGATCTGGGCCAGTTCCTCCGTGCCCAACACGGCAGTCACGCCGATTTTCTTCCCGGCGGCCTCGATCACGTGATGCCGGGGCGTCAGTTCCCGATCGATGATCGCGGCGTTGGCGCACACGAAAGGCGAACTCGCGGTGCCGTCTTCCGCGGTAATGGCGACCAGTTCCCCGGCCGACAGACGCAAATCGTCGGGACCGAAGCCGATCGCCCGGTACTTCATCTTCTTCAGGCCCTCGGCGGTCATCTGGAACTTGATCTCCGCCTGACGGCCGAACCGCCGCACCTGGCTGCCGACGTCCAGCGCCACCACCTCCCAGCCCTGCTGCTCCAGTTGCCGCTTGCACGCATAACGGCGGACCAGCCCGCCTTTCTGATTCGTGAGGCCGGAGCAGCCGCAGGGTTCGATGTAGCCGTGCTGCTGTCCCGTGATGAACAGGGTCAAGACAGGCTGTGGCCAACCGACGTACAACGGTTCCCGCTGGGAGTCTTGCGCGGGCTCGACCGCCGACGGACTTGCCGCCGTCGTGCCTGCCGTCGCGGCCGGCGTCGCGGTGTCAACCGGAGCCGGGTCGCCGGAATGCGGCGGCGCTGAGGCGGGCGTTGCGGACGGCCGGGGCGCCGCGACGGGCGCGGTCGCATCGGCCAAAGGGCGGTCGCTGCACCCTGCAAGCCATGCGACCGACAGGGCGGACAGCCAGACTGAGGCCCAAGTCCATGACGAGTAAGGCAAACGCGTACGGTGCGAATGAATCATAGCGGCTCCCTCCGTGCAGTCGCAGGCGGTCACTCGACCGCAAACCTGACTTGGATCGGTACGGTTTTCATGGTGGGATGGGTGGTTTCAATGACGATCTTTCCCGCTTTCGCCTGGTCGGTGCCCAAGCGATTCACCAACCGCGTCCCCGGCGGAATCTCGACCTGCAGAGGATACATGTACACGGCCCCGGCGTTGATTTCCTGGGCCTCGCCCAGTTTCACGGCCAGGACATCCTCCGGATCGACTTTCTGCAACGTCAACTTCGTGTCTGCCCGACGCGGGCCCTTGACCAGAATACGCAACGTCGCCTTGGCTCCGCGATCCCGCTCGACGGTGCCAAACGTCAGCGTACTGCGTTTCTCGCTGAACTGGGCGGGGCCGACAATCGAGATGTCGCTGATCACGGAACCGTTGACAGCCAACTCCAGCTGTTGGGCTTCCGGGACGTTGGTCTTCAGCTGGATTGTCTGGTTTATCGGCCCCAGAGGCAAGCCGGGTTTGACGGTCACGGTGCCCGCCAGTCCGCACGTGGCGCCGGGCTTGGTCTTCAGTTCTTCGGCCGTCGCAGACCGCCAGGTCAGCGTGAAGAAGGGGGCGGTGTCGGAGTTGACAAAATCCTGTGACAGAATCTGCAGATCTTGGGTCGCAAAGCCATAAACGTACACGGTTGCCGTCGTTCCCTCGTCGGCGGCGATGCCGCTGAACGTCAATTCCTGAGGATCCAGACGCACCAGGTCGGTCACCGTGCCGTGGACCGCCAAGACAACGGTCCGTTGCAGCGGGTCGTTCGTTTGGATCTCGGCCGTCTGGCGAAACTCCTCGCCCAGTGTCTCCAATTTCCAGTCCAACCGGATCTCGACCGTCTCGCCCGGCAGGACTTCCGACTTCTTGATGTCGCTCAGCGTACACTTGCAGCTTGTACCGCCCTTTTCCAGCCGCAGCGGCTCATCGCCGTCATTGCGGATTTGGAAGGTATGATTCAGGGTGCTATTGCGCTGTCCCACGCCAAAATCGAAATCCGTCCCCGCGACGACGACCGCCTGGGGGCCCTTTCGCTCCAGTCCGGCCGACGCGACCGCGCCGGCCGCTTGGTTATGAGGTTCGAATTGGCTGGCCACCCCGGAGAATTCCAACCACACGCTCGCGAACCCAGCCGCAACTCCAACTCCCGCCGCTCCGATTGCCAACAACCAGACTTTCATGGTTACCAAAAATAATGAGAAACCCTGCTTCCAAGTAAAACCGCAAACAATACGCTACAACTCATTATCTACGCAAGCCTTGCATGATTTGTTCGGCATTTTCCGGCGGTTCGCCCGATTTGCCTGAGGGATCGTAAAGCCTTTGATGGCAAAGCTTTTTCTCGCGGTGCGGGTTCAGCGAATCCAACCGCAGTGCCTCGGTCGCCTCGCGGTTGGCGGAACGTTCATCACCCCCCAAGTGATAGGCCCAGGCCAACTGGGCGTGGCCGTAAGCGTGATTCGGATACAGCTGGAGCGATTGGATGTAGGCGCCAATCGCTTCGTCCCACTGACGGCGCTCGCCCCACCGCGCAAACAAGGCCAGTCGCCAATCGCCGCTCGCCTTGCGGAGCGAGTGGGCATGTGGGTTCCGCCGCAGCGTTTCCTCCAAAGCCGTCTCGAATCGCGCCAACGCCTCAGGCACGCCGCTGTCCAGAGCCACACTGTGGTAGAGCGTCGTCAGACTCTCCCACGGTGCCGCCGCATAAGGGTCCACCTCGGCCGACTCGCGGAAGGCCGCTTCCGCCTCCGCAAAACGCGACGCCCGCAGCAAGGCCAATCCTTCATCAACCTTGGCGCGGCAGCGCAAGACCGGCGCGTACAGCGTCAGAAAGCAGACCACGACCAGCGACAGGACCCCCGCCGCCAAAAGCCCGACAACGACTGGCGGCAGGCTCCGTCTTGAGCCCGCCGCCTCGGTCGAATTGACCGCCACGGCCAACAGCAGCCACCAACTGGGCGCCGTACCAGCAAAACTGATGCCGCCCGCGGCCAAGAAGTTGACGGTCAGCACCAGCAGGGCCAGCCAGGGAATTGTGGCCGGCATCCGCCCTCGGACGGTCCACGGATGCAACGCCGCCGCCAGCAGCGCAGCAACCGGCACGCCCCAGATGAACAACCCGACGTCCGGAGCCAGGCCAAACACGAACCCGGTCCACCAACCCAACACAACGCCGGCCAGCGATCCGACGTAGACCCCCGCGGCAATCGTCGGCGCGGTCGCTGCCGAAGCCGCGGAAACGGGATCCGCAGCCTGCCGATGCGGCGGATCGTCCCGCGTGCCGGAGTGATTGGAACCCGTTCCAGAGCCCGCTTCGGAGCGCCCATTCGCCGCCCCGGACGCGACCCAGCACCGCCATCCCGCGATGGCCAACGCGGCGACTAGAGCCAGCAGCGCAGGCAGGCCGGCCGTGGCCGCGACCTCGAAGAACAAGTTGTGCGGGTCGGCGATCGATTCGCTGGCCTCCGGCAATTTGTACTGCGTGTAGTAATGCTGGAAGTTGCCCGGACCGCAACCGAACCACGGATGATCCGCAATCATGGCCGCCGTCGCTCGCCAGTATTCAAGGCGATACAACAGCGACTTGGGTGTCTCCGTCAGCACCAGACGATCCCAGACTCCCGCCGCGATCGCTCCCCCCACCAGTCCGCCGATCACGACCGCGGCCAGCAACAGCCGCCACGTGAACAGGCGGCGGACAGGCCGTCGCGAGGCCGCCAGCAGACACACACCGAGGCCGAGTGCCAACAACGCGGTCCGGCTCTTGGTCAGCAGCACGCACAGGCCGATGCAGACGACCGCCGCGCCCGCGGCCAGCACCACGCCCGCTCGCCGCGCGTCCATCAACGGGGACTGGCTCCGATCAGGACGATCGGTGCCTGAAAACGGGGACTGGCTCCGATCAGGACGATCGGTGCCTGTCCCCGTTTTCAGGCCGGTCGGGCTCCTCGTTTTCGCACTCCCCCACTCCGCCACGGCGATCCCCATCGCGACGATCAGCCACGGCGCCAGCAGGCCGGCCAGGGAATTGGCCAGGGCAAAGGTCGCCAGCGGCTCGGTGCTGTTCAGCCGATCCTCGAACAATTTGCGTTCCGGCGAACCCGGCGTCGGGTTCACCCCGGCCTCGCGGAGCATGGCTTCGGGATTTCGGGCAAACTCGGCGCGCGTGGCCGGCATGCTGTAGAAGTACTGGTAGAAACCGAGCGCCGACAGGCAAACCGCCAGGCCGATCATCACCGCGCACACCGCCCGGACCGCCGCCGGCTCGCGCAGCAAGTGCCGGCCCAGAAAAAACAAGACTCCGAAACCGGCCCACTGCCACGCCATGTTGATCGTCGCCCGCGCGTGGCCCTGCCCTGCCATGACCAGCGCACTGACCGCGACCCAAGCGAACAGCACGGCTGCCAGCGCATCGATTCCGCCAAAGCCGACGTCAGTCCGCCGGAGGATCAGAGCGGCCAGGAGCCCGCCGGCGCAGACGAGCAGCGCGACCATCACCCAAATCGACCCCACGCCCAACTCGGCTGTCCCCTCGCTGGGGACCAGCGGCGCAGCGACCAGCAAAGCGGCCAGTCCGGCCAAGGGAAGCATTTTGCCGTAGGACTGGTTTCCAACCCGTCCCTCCCGGCCCTGGCTGCGGCTCGCCGCCACCGTTCTCCTGGTGTTACGTTTGGTCATGCGATTCACTGAAAGTCACTGACGACCGCACGCAGAGGCGAGATCCTGGGCCAGATCCGTTTCGTCGTAGTGCATCCGCACGTATCGGTGTCTCCGCTCTTCTTCAAAACGCAGCGGGGGGTAGCCGGCCAATTCGGCAGCTTTGCCAAGCCCCAGAATCCTCCGGGCAGCCAGGGCCGCCGCCAATTCCAGCCGCAATCGGGATTCACATTCCGGCGGCGGCAAGCGAAGCGCCTGGGCGATGTCGCCGGGGATTTCGAGCGTGACTGCGTTCATGCGGTTAATGATAGCCCAACATCCGCGTCAAGGACAGGGCTAGAAACTCGGGGTACGGACGCCAATCCAGCTAGTCAATCGCTCCTCGATCCCTGGCCGTCCCACCACGCGTCCTTCGCAAAGACCAGATCCACCAGCTTCGCCGTTTCCGGGTTCTCTTCCGTCTCGCGGTCCTCCGTACCACGGGAGAACGCGAATTGCGAGCCTCTGGCCGCGGTGCGGTCAGCCGCTTGGACGGCGACCGGAGCAAGGCGATTGCCCTCCCCGCGAGCGACGGCGGGTTCCCGGCGGAGGGAACCGGCGGGGAGCACCGGGTGACGCGCATCTGGACTCTCTGTACCCACAAGCATTGCCGCCGGTGGCGGACCGGCATGGATGGAAGCGACTCGGGATCTCGATCCAGAACCCGTCGCGATCGCTGGCGCAGCTCGCGACACGGATTGTGCTGCGTAGTCGGACGCCGTCGCCACGCTCGCGGTTTCGGCTGGCGGAGCAACCTGCCACGCTGCGGTCTTTCGAACGGGCGGCATCGCGGCCGCAGCCGGCGGCACGGCAGCTTCGCCTTCGCCTTCTGGGGCCACTGTTTCCGGGGCCACTGTTTCCGGGGCGGCTTCGCCGGCGGCGAGTTCAGCGGCATCCGTTGCCACGCTGGTCAGCACGTCCGATGCCTCGCCCGATGCCTCGCCCGATGCCTCGGCTAGCGACGCGTTTTGTGTCAGCGGCGCGCTGGCCGTGGAATTCGCACTGACCTCCGACGGAATGCTCGCCTCGCGAATGGCCTTGGCGCCGTCGGCGTCGCCGGCGCGTTGCTTCGCCAGAGTGTTGACCGTCCGCAGGTACACGTCCGTGGCGGGCGTGGAAGCCAGGAACTGGCGTTTGGAGACGAATTGCGGCTGCAGCGTGCGCTCGCCGAAGCTGTAATCGACGGCTTGTTGGCCGGGCGTCAGGACGAGGTTGGAGTACGCGTCGTTGACGGTGCTCGATGTCAGCATCTCCTGGCCGTCGATCCAAGCGGCGGGTTGTTCTTCGCGGATCTCGTACGTGCCGGCGGGCAGATCGACAAAGCGGTAGGCTCCGTCGTCGTCCGTCATTGCCTCCAGCGCCAGCGTGATGCCGTCGCGGGCCGTTCCGCTCAGCCGCACGATCACGCCGGGAATGCCGGGTTCCAGCACATTGCCGGAGGTTTCCTTCTTCTGCTGGTGGTCGTTGTCCGCATCGATCCACACCAGGCCGGAGATCGACGCGTTCCGCAGATCGTCCGCTGCGATGGTGACCGTGGCGGAGCGGTTGTCCGTGCTGAGCGTCACGCTGGGATGATCGGCGGAGGTCAATGTGACCACGACGGTCTCGGCCGGTTCGTCCGCTGTCGTGTCGTCGATCACGTTCACGGCGATGATTGCGGACGAGGCCCCCGCGGGAATCGTCACGGTGCCGGCCAGCGCCGTGTAGTCGCTGCCTGATGTCGCGGAGCCCGCGGTGGTGTACGTGACCACGATGCCGCCGGCCGGGGCGACTTTGTCGTTGTCCAGCGTCACGCTGAATTGGCCGTTGTTACTTGGTTCGCCCGCGGTAGCGTCGCTGGCAGTGATCGAGACGGTGGTCGCGTCGTCGTCCGCGATCGCCACCGTGGCCGTGACGCCCGTCGCCGCAACAGTCGCGCCGGCGTGATTCGTGCCGGTCAAGGCGACCACCACCGTCTCGGACGTCTCGACGACGTTGTCCGCGAGGACGTCCACGGTGATGGTCGCCGACGAGGCTCCCGTGGGGATCGTCACGCTTCCGGTCAAGGCCGTGTAGTCCGAGCCGGCCGTGGCCGTGCCGCCGATCGTGTAGTTCACCACGATGCCGCCGGCCGGCGCGATTTTTCCGCCGCTCAGCGTGACTGTGAACTGCGCGTCGTCCGTGCCCGGCTCGCTGCCCGTCGCGTCGGTCGCGGCGATCGAGACCGTGGCGTTGTCTTCGGTGCTGTCGATGGTCACGGTGGCCGTCTTGTTGGTCGCGTGAATCGTCGCCCCGGCGTGGTTGGTGCCGGTGAGCGTCACCTCGACTGTCTCCGCGGCCTCGACGACGTTGTCGTCGAGCACGTCGACCGTAATCGTGGCTGAGGACTGGCCGGGGAGGATCGTAACGGTGCCGGGTAGCGTAGTGTAATCCGTCCCGGCCGTGGCATTTCCGGCGACGGTGTAGGTGACCGCGATCCCGCCGGTGGGCGCGACCTTGCCATTGTCCAGCGTCACGGTCAACAAGCCGTCATCGGTCCCAGGCTCGCTGCCGGTCGCGTCGCTGGCAGCGATCGAGACCGTGGTGGGGTAGTCAGTGATCGTCACGGTAGCTGTGTTGTTGGCAGTGCCCACCGTCACGCCGGTATTGTTGGTGCCGGTCAGCGTGACGATCACAGTTTCCGGCACCTCGACCACGTTGTCGTCCAGCACGGCGACCTGAATTGTCGTCGAGGACGCTCCTGCGGGAATCGTCGCGGTTCCAGTTAGCGCCGCAAAGTCTGAACCAGCCGTCGCAGTGCCGGCGGAGGTGTAGCTGACCGTGATTCCCTCCGGCGGGGCGACTTTGCCGTTGTTTAGCGCGACCGTGAACTGGCCACTGTCGCTCGGCTCCGCGGCGTTGGCATCGCTGGCGCTGATCGACACGGTCGTCGGGTCGTCGTCTTGGATGGTGGCCGTCGCGGTATTGTTGGTCGCGCCGATCGCGGCTCCCGCGTTGTTGGTGCCGGCCAGCGTGACACTCACGGTCTCTGCGGATTCGACCACGTTGTCGTCGAGGACATCCACCGCAATCGTCGCCGAAGAAGCTCCGGCGGGGATGGTAACCGTTCCCGGCAGGGTCGTGTAATCGGAACCCGCCGTGGCGCCGCCGCCGATCGAGTAGTTGACCACGATGCCGCCCGCCGGGGCGACTTTGCCGCCGACCAGCGTCACGGTGAACTGAGCGTCGTCCGTCCCCGGCTCGCGGCCGGTCGCATCGGTCGCGCTGATCGAGACGGTGGTGTTGTCTTCAGTGCTGTCGATCGTGACCGTCGCGGTGGCGGCCGTGGCTGCGACCGTCACGCCCGGATGGTTCGTACCGGTGAGTGCCAAATGCACGGTCTCCGGCAGTTCCACCACGTCGTCGTCGAGGACGTCCACGAGGATCGTCGCGGACGACGCTCCGGCGGGAATCGTCACCGTGCCTGACAAGGCCACATAATCCGCGCCGCCGCTGGCCGTGCCGCTGACCGTATAGCTGACGGCGATGCCGGTCTCCGGCGCAACCCTGCCGCCGCCCAGCGTTACGGCGAACTCGCCGTCGTCGCTCCCCGGTTCGCTGCCGCTGTCGTCGCTGGCCGTCAGCGAGACGGTCGTCGGATCGTCGTCGTTGATCGTCACCGTGTCTTGGTTCGCCTCGCTGTCGATCGCGACGTTCGGGTGATTGACGCCGGTAAGCGTCACGGTGACCGGTTCCGGCAACTCCACCACGTTGTCGTCCACGACGGCGACGAAAATGGCCACCGACGACTGGCCTGCCGGGATCGTCGCCACGCCGGACAAGGCGGTGTAGTCCGCTCCCGGAGTCGCATCGCCGCTGACCGTATAGCTCACCTGGATTCCGCCCGGCGGGGCCTGCCGCCCGCCTGCCAACACCACCAGGAACTGCCCTTGGTCCGCGCCCGGTTCGCTGGCCGCGGCATCGCTGGCCGTGATCGAGACGGCCGTGATCTCGTCCAGGATCGACACCGTGGCCGTCTTGTTCGTCTGGTCGATGCTGATATCCGTGTCGCCGCTGGTGACAGCGGCCAGAGTCAGTACGACCGTCTCGGTCTGCTCCACGAGCAAATCGTTCAGGACCTGGACCACGATGTCGGCCGTGGTTTGCCCGGCTGCGATCGTCACCGTGCCGGCCAGCGGCGTATAGTCGTCCGCGTCGCCCGGTGTCGCCGTTCCGGCCACCTGGTAACTCACGACAGTGTCCGTCGTGCTGGCCTTGCTTTGCCTCACGCGGAAACGCCCGTCGGCAGGCACATCTGCCTCGGCCCCGTCGTTGACTTTCGCGATCGACAGCGTGGCCGTGTCGTTGTCCACGATGTCCAGCGAAGCTGTCTGGGCGGCGCTGTCCAGCGACACGCCGGGCGTGCCGCTGGTGATGCCGGTCAGCGTCACACTTACCGTCTCGGTGGCTTCGACCAGGTCATCGTCGAGCACGGCCACCTCGATGTCCGCGTCAAACGCCCCGGCCGGGATCGTAACCGTCCCAGACAGCGGCGTATAATCCTCGCCAGCCACGGCCGGGCCGGTCACCGTGTACTGGAGCACGGTGTCCGTTGCGCTAGTTTGGGTTTGGGTCACGCGGAACTTGCCGTTGACGGGGATTTCCTCCTCGCTGCCGTCCCGGTCCTTGGCGATGGACACCTCGGCCGTGTCGTCGCTCTGGATCGAGATGGTGGCCGTGTCGCTGCCCGCGTCGACGTTGGTCCCCGCGTTATCGGTGCCGAGTAAGGTGACGATGACCGTTTCGGTGGGCTCGACGACGCTGTCGTCCAGCACCGGGAGTGAGATCGGGGCCGAAGTCTGTCCTGCCGGGATCAGCACGCTGCCCGGCAGCGCCGTGTAGTCCTCGCCTGCCGCCGCGCTGCCGCTGACGGTATAGCTGACCAGGATCCCCTGCGGCGGCGCGAGTTTGTCGCCTGCCAAGCTGACGACGAACTCGCCGCCGTCCGCCGGTTCGGCAGCGGCGTCATCACTCGCCGCGATCGAAACGGTGGTCGCATCCTCGTCGGCAATCGTCAAGGTTGCCGAGTCGGGCGCGCCGGGGCGGGCCGCCGGATCGCTGGTCGCCACGATCCGGACGATGACGGTCTCCTCGCCTTCGATCAACGCGTCCGGCAGCACGGTCAGCGGCACGGTCACGCTGGGCGTGTCGGCGGGAAACGTCAGCGTCGTACTCAAGGCCACGTAGTCGGCGTCCGGCGTCGCCGTTCCGGAAACGGCCAACGTGAGTTGGATCGGCTGCGACAACAGTTTGTCGATGTTGACGGTGAACAGCCCGTGCGTGGCGTCTTCGGCAGCGTGTTGCGTCACGACGATTGTCAGCCGGGCCGCGTCGTCATCGGCGATGGTCGCGATCGCCGCGTCGTCGCCGAGGGACACGTTTCGGGCTGGCGTCCCGGCCTGCAGATTGCCGAGCACGACCTGAAATGTCTCGTCAGGTTCCAGCACCGCGTCGCCGCGGACCGCGACGGTGACGGTTTGCGTCAACTCGCCGCCCGGCAGGAACGTCAGCGTTCCCTGAGCGGACTGATAGTCGTGCTCGCCGTTCTCGTCCTGTGCGGTGCCGTCGGTCGTGGCGTAATCCACGCTCACCGGGACATCGACGGGCGCGGAAAGCGTCACGGTGAACTCCGCGGGGGCCGTCCCGGCGTTTCCTTCGTCCGTCGGCAACGGGCCGGTGATATTAACTACCGCCGCGTCGTCGTTGACGATCGAGCCGACGGCCGCAGGCGTGACGATCTGCGTCCCGCCCGAGGCGTTCTCCAGGGTGACGGTAAAGCCCTCGTCCGCTTCGACGGTCGTGTCGCCGCTGACGTTCACGGTCAGCGTCTTGCTGGTCTCGCCCGCCGCAAAGCTGACCGTCCCGCCGGTCAGCGTCCCGCCGAAGTCGGCCGCGCCGGCCGGACTGGCGCCCGTTCCCGCGACCGCGTAGTCCACGGTCGTTGTGCCGGCCGTCAGCCCCGTCCGCGTCAGCGTGAACGTGAACGCGGTGCTGCCCGCGTTGCCTTCGGGCTTGGTGGCGTCCGCGGCGGCAATCGTCAACACGGTGTCGTCGTTGGCAATCGTGCCGCCGGCCGTCGCCGTGGCTAGTTGGGCGCCGTCCGTGGCGTCGGACAGCGTCACGGAGAAACTCTCGTCGGGTTCGACCGCCGTATCACCGCGGACGTTGACGATGATCGTCTTGCTCGCCTCGCCCGCCGCAAAGCTGACGGTCCCGTCGGGCAGCGTCCCGCCGAAATCAGCCGCGTCGGCCGCGTTCGTCCCGCTGCCGGCCACCGTGTAGTTCATCGCCGTGGTCCCGGTGGTCAAACCCGTCCGCGTGACGGTGAACGTGAACGCCGTGTTGCCGGTATTCCCCTCCGCCTTGGCCGCATCGGCGGCGGCAATCGCCAGGGCCGTGTCGTCGTTGACGATCGTGCCGGAGGCTGCTGGGATCGTGATTTGGCCCCCGCCCGAGGCGTTGGAGAGGGTGACGGAGAAGCCTTCGTCCCGTTCGACCGCCTTGTCGCCGCTGACGGTGACGGAGACGGTCTTGCTGGTCTCGCCCGCCGCAAAGCTGACGATTCCACTGGGCAGCGTCCCGCCGAAGTCGGCCGCGTCAGCCGGATGGGAGCCCGTGCCCGTCACGGCATAGTCCACGGTCGTGGTTCCGCTGGCCGTGCCGTCTCGCGTGACCGTAAAGGTGAACGACGCGTTGCCCGAGTTGCCCTCCGCTTTGACGGCATCGGCCGCGGCAATGGCCAGTCCGGTGTCGTCGTTTTGGATCGTGCCAATTACTGTCGCGGTCGCAATCTGCGCCCCGCCCGAGGCGTTGGAAAGCGTCACGGAAAACCCTTCGTCCGGCTCGGCCGCCGTGTCGCCGCTGACGCTGACCGTGATGGTCTTGGCCGTCTCGCCGGCGGCGAAACTGACCGTTCCGCCCGGCAGCGTCCCGCCGAAGTCCGCCGCGTTGGCCGGATTGGGTTCGCTGCCGGTGACGGCATAGTTGACGGTTGTCGTCCCCGTCGTCAAGCCGATCCGCGTGACCGTGAACATCAACGGCGTGCTGCCCGAATTCCCCTCCCCTTTGGCCGCATCCGCGGCGGCAATCGCGAGAAGCGTGTCGTCGTTCAGGATGGTGCCGCCCGCCGATGGACTCGTGATTTGCGCCTCGCCGGATGCGTTCGACAGCGTGACGGAAAAGCCCTCGTCCGGTTCGACGGCCGTGTCGCCGCTGACGTTCACCGTGATGGTTTTGCTGATCTCGCCCGCTGCAAAGTTGACCGTCCCGCTGGGCAGCGTGCCGCCGAAATCGGCCGCATTGGCCGGATTGACGCCGCTGCCGGTCACCGCGTAACTGACCGTCGTGGTCCCGGTCGTCAGGCCGTCTCGCGTCACCGTGAAGGTGAACGCCGTACTGCCCGAATTCCCCTCTGCCCTGTTCGCGTCGGTGGCGGCAATCGCCCACGCGATGTCTTCATCGAGAATCGTGCCGGCGGCGGTCTCGGTCGTGATTTGGGCTCCGGCGGAAGCGTTTGAGAGCGTGACGGAGAAGTCTTCATTTGGCTCGATGACCGCGTCGCCGCTGACGTTCACCGTGATCGTCTTGTTGGTCTCGCCAGCCGCAAAACTAACTTGGCCGCTGGGCAGCGTGCCGCCGAAGTCCGCCGCGTTGGCCGGATTGGTACCGTTGCCGGTCACCGCGTAATTGGCCGTCGTGGTCCCGGTGGTGAGGCCTGTTCGCGTCACCGTGAAGGTGAACGGAGTGCTGCCCGAATTGCCTTCGAACTTGACCGCGTCGGTGGCGGCGATCTGCAGCGCCGTGTCGTCGTTGGCAATCGTTCCGGAGGCCGTCGCGGTTGTGATCGTCGCCCCGCCCGAAGCATTGGACAGCGTCACGGAAAAGCCCTCGTCCGACTCCACGGCCGCATCGCCGCTGACGCTCACGGTGATCGTCTTGGCCGTTTCGCCCGAGGCGAAGCTGACGGCGCCGCTGGGCAGCGTGCCGCCAAAGTCGGCCGCGTTGGCCGGAGTGCCTCCGCTGCCCGTGACGGCGTAACTGGCGGTCGTTGTGCCGGTGAGCAGGCCCGTCCGCGTGACGGTGAACGTCAGCGCGGTGCTGCCCGAATTTCCCTCAGGTTGGGCCGCATCGGCGGCGGCAATTGCCAAGGCGACGTCGTCGTTGTCGATTGTGCCGATGGCCGCGGCCGTCGTGATTTGGGCGTCGCCGGAGGCGTTGGAGAGCGTAATGGAAAATCCTTCGTCCGGTTCGATCGTCGTGTCGCCGCTGACGTTCACCGTGATCGTCTGGCTGGTCTCGCCGGCGGCAAAGCTGATCTGGCCGCCGGGCAGGGTCCCGCCGAAGTCGGCCGCGTTGGCCGGATTGGCGCCCGTGCCTGCGACGGCGTAGTCCACGGTCGTGGATCCGGTTGTTACGCCCGACCGAGTGACGGTGAAGGTGAACGGCGCGTTACCGGAGTTGCCTTCCGGCCGCTCCGCGTCGGTGGCGGCAATCGCCAGCAGCGTCGCGTTGGGATTGACGATCTCCATGGGCGGCTGTTGGCCGAAGCCGGGCCCGCGGAGATCGATTTTGTTCAACGGCAGGCCTTGCACCGTGTCGAAGAACTGAACGATCCGGTCCGCTCGATCGGCCTCGCCGACGGTCAGGGTCACGGTGCCGACCTGATCGGCGTGCAGCGGCGCGCTGAACAGCAGCAATTCAGCGTTCAGCGGCGTGGGCCGGAACTGGTTGGTGTCCTGGCCGCCGACGTCATCGATCAAGCCGGGGGTGTCGAGATCGCCCGACGTCGTGCCGGCCGCCGAGTATTCCGGTCCGTGACTGATTGTCCCGTTGGCCGAGACCAGGCTGGACGGATAGTTGACGTCGAAATACGCCTGGAACACGCCCTGCGGATCGCTGCGGATGTCCTGGACGTATAGCCGCAGCTGGAATTCTTGCCCGACCTGCAGCGAGGGGAGGACGTTGCCGCCCAGATCCGCAAACTCAAAGCGTGCCGCCAGGTCTCCTGCCAGCAATTGCCGGCTCTCCAACGGTTCAAACTGCAACCGGCGGTTGGAAGAATTCCGGCCAGGCCGGCGCCGCGCTCGCTTGCGCAGGCCCCCCTGGTCGCCGACGGACGACCCCGACTTGACTTTGTGTACGTTTCTGCCCACGTTCTTGCCACCTCCCCACTGCGAGTCGCCACAGATACCTTCCCAAGATTCATGCTAGGACTGCTTTTGGACGGCGGCAAGCAATTGGCGGTTCCGGGAACCGGATGGGGGCGACTGGGCGGCAAGTCGGTGCCGAACGTCCTGATTACGACCGCGGAGTTGGATTGCGCGGATTGTGCTCGCGGTGAGGGTTGCCGGACGGCTGCGGGCGCAAACAAAAAGGGCGCCGTGCCAATCGCACGGCGCCCCGGCTCAAACCAACGATCCCGCCTGCTGGCTCAAGGCACGAAGACCTCGAAGCCGAGCGCGCCCAGCGCCAGGGCGCTCAGGTTCGTCGTGTCCACGCCGATTTCGCCATCGATGTCGATCGATCCCAGCAAGGCGCTGGGCCACTCCGTCGCCGGATCGACGTTCCTCACGATGAACGTATCCGCACCGGAGCCGAGACGCACGTAGATCGACACCGCGATGGCCGCGTCGTCGATCAACAGGGTGTCGTTGCCACCCAGGGTCACCACGTACAGGGCGTCCATCCGCGTCTGGCTGGTCAGGTTCACCTCGTTGTTGCCGGCGTACAGTTCCAGGCCCAGGATGCCGTCGACCGTGGTGCCGCTGAGGTTGACCAGGTCCCGTCCGTTGTCACCCCGCATGCCGAACGCGACACCGGGGAAGCCGGGGATGGCCGGACCGAACGGGGCGGTGCCGATCTGGCTGTTGGTGATCTGCGTCACGCTGCCCCAGACGTTGGTGTTCGCGCCGAAGTCGTTGTCAATCCCCACGCCCCAGGGCGCCGACGAGTTCGTCATCGAAAGCTGGTCGAACCCGGCCCCGTTGGCGACCAACAGCGGCCCACCGATCACTCCGGGAAACGGCGCGGCGACCAGGTGGCTGCCCAGCGTGCTGTTGGTGACCGTCACGGACGTGTTGCCGTCGCCGTTGGTCACCAGCACGTCGCCCAGCACGTTCGAGCCGTTGAAGGTCACCGTATCGAGCGTCCCCGGCAGGTTGGTGCCGTTGCTGATGTACATGTCGCCGTACACGGTGGTCGTGCCGAACCCGGCGGCTGCGCCGGAGCCGGTGAACGTCGTGCGGCTGCCGCCGGCGGCGTTGCTAATCATCACGACGGCTCCCGGAAACGGTCCGGTGCCGAATTGGGAATTGCCCTGCACGTCGATGATGTCCTTGCCGTCGCCGTTGGACAGCGTGAAGGCTGGCCCCGCCGCACCGTTGCCTTGCAGCGAGCTGTTGTTGATCACCGTCCACGTGTCGCCCCCGGTACCGCCAGCGGTGTTATCCACCACGGTGTAACCGATCACGAAGGTGTTGACAATCTGCAATTCGCTGTAGCCGCTGGTGCCCAGCACCTTGCTCACGAGGAGGTCCCCGTTGATCAAGAGGTCGGACAGGACGTTCTGATTGCTGCCGTCGTCGTTGTCGATGATCAGGTGATTCGGCACGTTGGAGGGTTGTCCGGCGGCCGCGTAGGTGTTGTCGAACGTGAAGATGTCGTTGCCCGTGGCGAGGTCCACCGAAATGTCTCCGGTGATACCGTTGACCGTCACGGTGGGCATGGTGACGCCGGCACCGTTCACCTGCAGCAGCGTCCCGTTCAGTCCGTCGATGCGGTACTCGCCGACGTTGACGGTCTGGCTGATCCGGACCTCGTTGTTGGACAGGTCGCCGATCAGGTCCAATTCTCCCGCCGCCAGGAGCGGAGAGACCTGCACGTCGACGACGCCCGCCGCCAGGAGATTTCTGTTCTCCAGGCCTTCGAACAGCAGCCGCCTGGAACTACCGCGGCGGTTCCTGTTCTTTGCTTGATTGACTTTCTTTTTGCGTTGGAGGGGCCAAAACATAATCTGTACCTCGGTGGAAATGGAACTGTTGTCTGCCCCATCCGTAAGGGTACACTACCGGACTCCCTCCCTGCGAATCCGCAACTTGGGACCGCCCATCGCGGCCTTGACTTGCCAGACGCTGACGGCACCGCTGATACCGGCTGAGAGTTCCACTGTAAAGAAGAACAGAAACCTCGACGTGCAACAGCGGTAGCAAAGCCAATGTCGGTTATAGTTCGAGCGGGGTAAACCGTCAACGATCTCATAAACCGTTTTACAGGTTTCCTCGCTGAATCCGTCGATCGCCCCGTCGCACAAACGCTAGAATCGCCCTTCTTTTCCAGCCTTCGCGCCGGCAAGACCGGCACGACCCGCACACGCTGCCTGAGTTTTCCAATTTCCGCAGGCGACGAAGATGCGCGGAGCCGATAAAGACGGACCCGGACGGCCGGGAAACCGTCCGGAACTGCAACGCGCCGATAGAATTGGCTTGCCGGCTGGCTTATAGTTGAAAGCGCATCGCGTCGGCGTTCTGCTGCGCGCACAAGCGGCTTGTCAGGAAGAAGATTTGCGAGTCGGAGGGAGTCGCTGGGACACACTGAACCTCGGAAGCGGACTTTCATGAGCATGTACCGCCGGTCGTCGAGTCCCGCCCAACCAGCGCGCGTGCGCGGCCGTCGGTCCCGGCGCCTACTCCTCGAATCGCTCGAGACGCGTTGCCTGCTGGCAGCCGCGGGAGAACTGGGCCATCTGTTGTACGCCGGCATCGCCGAGCCGTCCTCCAGCCCGACCAATCCGGGCCTGTTGATGCTGGTCGACACGGCGTCGGGACGTGTGGCGCCATGGCAGGCGACGTTTTCTTCGCCGGCGAACACGCTGGCGGCCAGCGAAGGTTGGGCCGGATTGGCGTTCAGTCCCTCGGGCCGGCTGTACGGCGCGACCGGCGGGAACTCGTCCAGTCGCCTCGTGGAGATCGATCCGGTGACGGGAACGCCGCGGGGAACGCCCGTGGCCATTCGCGCCGGCGCCCAGTCGGTGAACATCTTCGATCTGGCCGCCGGTCCGGGCTCCGCTTTTCAACTGTACGGCGTCGGCGAACCGGCTGGTCCGAGCGGCGGACCAAGTCAGCTGTACGTGATCGATCCGGGTACGGGCCAAGCGGTCGCGGCGCCGAATGCGCCGGCCTGGCTGACACAACTGAGTCCCGCGGACGGACTGGCCTGGGGGCCTGACGGCACGCTGTACGTCACGGGACGGGACGCCGTCGACGGCAGCTTCAAATTGTACGTCAGCGACCCGCACAGCGCGCAGGCTGCGCCCACCGTTCACACGCTGACGGAACGCATCGTCGGGCTGGACGTGATCGCTGTCAACGGTTCGGCAGGCGTGTCGCTGGTCGGTTCGCTCCAGACCGGCGCGAACGCAACCACCGGCGCCTTGATGGAGCTCGATCCGGCCACGGGCCGGTTCGCTCGCCGCGTGGACCAGAGCGCGCCCACGCGCGGCGTCGTCGGCGACGTGGCCGTCCATCCCGATCCCCAGTCGCTGAGCCTGCAGATCGATCCCCCGCAGGACTTTGAGGAAGGAAACGGAGGCTACTGGGCGGACAACGGCGGCGGGACGATTCCCGGTTTGTGGCACGACTCCGCGGGCCGGCACAACGACAAACGGCTCAATCACACACCGTTTCGCAACTGGTACTACGGCCAGTTCGAGACGTCCACCGGCGGTGGGACCTATTTGACCGGTTATGACCACCAGGGAATCCTGAACTCGCCGCCGCTCTCGGTCCCCCCGTGCGCCACAACGGTCCTCAGCTTCAGCTACTTGCTGGGCACGCGAGAATCGCTGAACGTGGATTTCGTGGAAGTTCGCGTTCAGTACACGGACGACGCCGGTCGGACGCAAACGGACGTGGTGCTCAGCCGCGCGGCGGGCACGTTGCCGCAGACCGGCAACCGCTGGCTGACGGCCACCGTTGATCTGTCGCCGTATGCCGGCCGGCAAGTGGTCGTGCAGTACTCCTTCGACACAGGGGACACGCCGCTGGTCGACCCCGAAGGCTGGTACGTGGACGACGTGGTGGTGGCGTCGATACCGCACGCCGTCTGCGGTTACAAGTGGCTCGCTGAGAACCAGGACAAAGTGTGGGACGCGAGCGAGCCGGGACGGAACGGCACGACGGTCTACGCGGACGTTGACGGCAATCGCGCGTTCACCGCGGCCCAGCCGGACCAGGCGTTCTACGGCGCCGTCGACGCCAACGCTTTCGCCGCGGGCAACCAGGCTCTGGACGCCCGGCGAAGGGCCGCGTTGTCGTGGTCGGCGGCCGGGTCGCCCGTCTGGGCGATGCCGAATCCCGAGGCGGCGGCCGGCCGGGTGCTGGCCTGGGGAGCGGCCCCTGGAGAGGCGGTCTGGCAGGTGGGGCAAAAGCTGCGCATCGATTTCGCTGCGCCGGTACACACGGTGTCTCTCCAATTCGCCCGCGGTGGCTCGGCTCCCGTCCAGGTCGCCGTGTTGGAAGCCTTCGATGCCAACGGCAACCATCTGGGCGAACGTCCGCAAACGCTCGCCGACGGCGACTGGCACACGGTGACGTTCTCCGACGGCGACGGCGCCATCGCGTACGTCCTGGCCTCGGCTCATCAAGGCGCCGTGCTGATCAACGGCTTGCAGTACTGGGGCACGCAGCCCGCCGTGGACGGCGATCCCTGGGTGGTGACCGCCAACGATGGCCGGCACGACGGCGCGTTCGCCTTCGACCGGCTGCCGCCCGGCACGTACGAGATCCGCGAAGTCTTGCCGGAGGGCTGGAAGCAAGCTTCGCCCGGCGAGCCGGACTTTGCGCATACGGTTACGATCGCCCCCGGCCAGAGCGTCGTGGGAAATTGGCAGCAGGCGGAGTCGCCCAACTTCGGCAACTTCCAGCCGCAGATCTCCGGCTACAAGTGGCTGGACGAGAACCGCAACGGCGTCTGGGATGCGGCCGCCGAGCACACGGGGCTGAACGGCTGGACGATCTACGTGGATCTGGACCAGAACGGCTCGCTCGACAGGGCGACGGAGCCGTTCTTCGAGACCCGCTGGGACGGCGAACATGACGGCGCGTTCTGGTTCGACGGCCTGCCGCCGGGGACCTACGTCGTCCGCGAGGAAGTGCCGGAGTTGTGGAAGCAGAGCTATCCCGGCGCGGGGACGCAACAGCATCAGGTTGTGGTCAGCGGCCCCGGTTCGGCCGTCGGCAGTTGGCAGGACACCGAATCGCCCAACTTCGGAAACTACCAGCAAACGCGGCTCCGCGGAGTCAAATGGGACGACGGCTACGCGAACGGACAGTGGGACACGAACGTCGAACGCGGCTTGTCGGGCTGGGTGATCCAGGCCTACCGCGACGCGGACGGGGACCATGTCCTGGACGAAGTAGAGTTGGCTCAGGGCCCCGCCGCATCGAAGGCAACCGACACTGCAGGGCAGTACGAACTGTTGCTCGATCCCGGCGATTACGTGATTGTCGAAATCTGGCAGGACGGCTGGGTTCAATCGTTTCCCCAGGTCTCGGCCTTTGATTCCTCGGTGGACCTGGCGGCCTGGCCGTTCGGCGCGTCGGGACACGCCGTGACGGCGGCCGCAGGCCAGACGTACGCCGATCTGAACTTCGGGAACTACCAGGCGGTGGACCTTCGGCTGACCAAGACGGAATCGGCAGACCCGGTCATCGCCGGCTCGGGACCGTGCAATCTAACTTACGTCGTAACCGTCACAAACCTGGGCCCTCTGGATGCGTCGGGTGTCGAAATCAGCGAGGACTTGAGCCTGCCGGCCGGGGTGACGGTGTGCTCGATCACGCCCAGCCAGGGGAGCTTTGTGCCGGAAGCGGGGCCGGACGGGATTTGGAGCGTGGGCAGTCTGGCCGCGAACGCGCAGGCCACGCTGACCGTGGTGTTGACGGTGGATTCATCGGCCAACGCCGGCGATGTGATTGGCGACACGGCTACGGTGACGGCCGCCAACGAGACTCGGATCAATCAGGAGGACGACACGGTAACGGAGGACACCACGGTACGCCGGGAGGTCGACTTGCGGCTGACGAAGTCGGAGTCGGTGGAGCCCGTCGTAGCGGGTTCCGGCCCGGGAAATTTGACGTACGTCGTGACGGTAGTTAACTCGGGGCCGTCGGACGCAACGGGCGTGGAAATCAGCGAATCCCTGGTGCTGCCCGAGTGCGTGACCGTCGCCGACGCGCAGGTGAGCCGAGGAGTGCTGCGGGGCCAGGCCCCGGACTACCTTTGGGACCTGGGCAACCTGCCGGCGGGCGACGACGCGCAGCTGACGGTGACGGTGACCGCCTCGGCATGTGCATCCGCGGGTGCCGTTGTGGGCGATACCGCTAGCGTGACGCAGGCCAACGAACCGGACCGCGATCCGAACAACGATACGGTGAGCGAAGAGACGACCGTGCGCCGGGAAACGGACCTGTCGCTGGACAAGTCGGACGACGGGTCCGACGCGGTGGCCGGGACGGACTTCACGTATGTGTTGAAGGTGACCAACCACGGCCCGTCCGATTCCACCGCAGCGACGGTCGTCGACACGCTGCCGACAGGCTGGCGGCTTGCGCCCTCGTACAACCCCCGATGCCGCGCGGACGCAAGCGACGCGCATCTCGTTACGTGCATGGTGGAGCCGTTGCGAGTCGGCCAAACGGCGACGTTCACCGTCACGGCCAGCGTGCCGCCCGGCGCGGCCCCCGCAACGGCGACCAACGTCGCCCAGGTGACGGCGCACGAGCCCGATCCGAAGGACGGCAACGATGAAGACCGCGAGCCGACGGACGTGATCCGGCAAACCGACCTGGCCCTGAGCAAGTCGGACGACGGTTCGGATGCGGTGGCCGGCCAGAACTACACGTACACGCTCGAAGTGACGAACCTGGGGCCGTCGGACTCCACGGGGGCGACGGTCGTCGACGTCTTGCCGCCGGGCTGGACGCTGGCCGAATCGTCCAACTCCACCTGCCTCGGCGATTCGAACGATCCCCAAAGCGTGACCTGTACCGTGGGAGTGCTGCCGATCGGCGCGAAGGCCAGCTTTACCATCACGGCCAGCCTGCCGCCCGGCGCCGTGCCCGAAACGGTAACCAATCTTGCCACGGTGACGGCGCACGAGGACGATCCGGACGACGGGAACAATCGGGATGGCGAAGAAGCCCAGGTGCAGCGGGAGACGGACCTGGCGCTGGACAAGTCGGACGACGGCTCCACGGCGGCGGCGGGCGCGGAGTACACCTATACCCTGAAGGTGACGAACCACGGCCCATCGGACTCGACCGGGGCCACGGTCACCGACGTCTTGCCGCCAGGCTGGACGTTTGCCGCGTCGTCCAACCCGACCTGCGCGGGCGATGCGAACGATCCGCAAACCGTGACGTGTACGATTGGCTCGCTGGCCGCTGACTCGACCGCCACGTTCACTATCAGCGCTGCGGTGCCGCTCGGCGCCGCGTCCGGAACGGTGACCAACTGGGCGGAGGTGGAGGCGAACGAAACCGATCGCGACGGCAGCAACAATCGGGACAGCGAGCAGACCGCGGTCAGCCCGCGTGCCGAATCGGTCATCCAGTTCATCACGCCGCTGAGCGTCTTCCGGCCCGACTTGTTACTCCCAGCCAACATGCCGGACTTCACGGACTCGCAGCACGGACACGTGCTGGGATCTCTGTGGTACGACGTGAACCAGGATGGGGCCTGGGAAGAGAACGAGCCGCCGCTGAGCGGTTGGACTGTGTATGCGGACGCCAATGGCAACGGCGTACTCGATGACGGCGAAACGTCGGACACAACGCGGGACGACGGCAGGTACGTACTGTCCAATCTGCCGCAAGAATCGCACCTCATCCGCCCGGTCGTCCAGCCGGGCTGGACTCCGACCTCGCCGGCCGATCCGGCCGAACGCCAGGTCCTTGTACGGGGGTATGCAACGCTTCCCGACGTGAATTTCGGCGTCTACCGCAGTTGGGACGTTCACGGCTACAAGTGGAGCGACCTGGACCAGGACGGCGTCTGGGACGCGGACGAGCCGGGGATGGCGGGCTGGCCGATCAGTCTGGAAACGGCCCTGCAGCCCGACGACTTCCCCGTCGGCACGGCGTTGAACGAGGTCTACGCCCAACTGACACTGAGCGCCGTCGGCAGCGACGGCAACCCGGTCGCGGACCCTGCCGTGGTCTCGGCGGAAGGACTGCACCCGGAGAGCGGAACAGCCGACCCGGACAACCGGGTGTTCGGACACGCGGCAGGCCAGGTCTGGAGCAGCGACGGGCCGCGGCTGCGGATCGACTTCGACCAGTCGCAGCGCGAGGTCAGCATCGACGTTCTGGCCGTCGGCAGCGGCACCTCGATCGGCCGGCTGGAAGTGTACGATGCAGCGGGAAATCTGCTGACCTCCCGGACCACCTTCTTGCTGAGTGCCGACGGGCTGACTCTGCAGAGAATCACGATTCCCCGCTCTGCCGGCGACATCCAGTATGCCGTCGTCAGCGCCCAGCAAGGCAGCGTGCAACTGGACGCACTGCGCTCCGCGGGGCCGTTCGAAGCCAGCCAGGCCACGACGGCTGCGGATGGGGGCTACTACTTCACCGGCGTCGTCGCCGGGAGGTACGCCCTTGCCGACGCCGTGCCGGCTGCCATCCAAACCTATCCCGCCTCGTCTGCCGGGCACGCGATCGAGTTGGCGTCGGGCCAGACCGTCGCGGGCAACTCGCAGACGGCGGAAACGCCGAACTTCGGCGTGTTCGATTACAGCCCCTTCGTGCGCCCGGCGGACAATCCTCCGGAGAATTGGCTGACCTACTGGTGCCAACCGGGTGAGGAATGCGGCGAGGGCTGGTCCGCCCTGGAAACGGTGCTCGCCCCCTGGCAGTCGTTCAGCGTGACGAATTCCGCCACGGAAAACGTACCCCTGGACATCAGCCTTGTCTCTGCGGTCGGCGGCGAAGCTTCCAGCGAGCTCGAACCGCTCGTGCAGGTTTACCTCGACCGGGAGAGGATCGCCTGGAATGCGTTCCCCGTCAGCCTGCCGCCGGGCGAGCATCAGTTCTATGCGTTCTACACGCCCAACAAGCCGGATTGGCTGCCCCATTCGCCGCAGGCGCACACGTTCGCTCCCGGCGATCGTTTCGAGATCGTGTTGGACGGCATCCACACGTCAAGCGTCTTGCTGGTAGGAGCGTCCACCTACGATAGCGACATCCTGTACGACGGCACGGCGGATGATCTGGATGCCTCCCGGCTTGATGACGTGCTCTTGAGCGCCGACTGGCCGATCGAGCCGGGCGAACCGAACTGGGACCCGACTTCCGACATCAACGTGAGGCATCCCAACGGCGCCCCGAACATGCCCGAGATTGCCCTCGGTGACTTCGGGCCGCTGAACGTCGAGTTCGACTGGCGACGCGCCCCGTTCCTGGATCTCGATCGGAACAACAACTCGGGAGCGCGGGGCACCGGCTACGCGACGGCGTTTTTGGCCGGTGGCACGCCCGTGCCGGTCGCCGATCCGGCCGACGCCGCCTTCGCCAACGCCGCGTTCGCCAACTTCGACGAACTCCGCTTGCAGTTCGTCACAGTCAGGGTCACCAACCTGCGGGATGCCGGGCACGAGTTCCTGACGGCCGACACGAGAGGAACCAACCTCAAAGCGGACTACGATCCGGCCAGCGGCACGTTGACGCTCTCGACCAGGAGCAGCGCCCCGTTCACCAACGAGACGATTTCGAACTTCACCAGGGTGCTGCGGACGGTCAAGTATTCCAACACCAGCGAGACTCCCGATCCGGCGACCCGCAGCATCGCCTTCACCGCTGTCGGTGACGAGATGTTTGGCAGCCAGCGGGACGGGAACGTTGCCACGGCGATGGTCCGGATAGAAGTCCCGCAAGCCGCCGGCCTGTCGGCGAGTCTCCTGGCCCTGGCTGTCGGCGAGGGTCCCACGGTCGAGCAGGCCTCGGCGCCGGACGCTGCGGCGGCTTCCTCTAGCAGTTGGCACAACGCCGCCCACCCGTGTGATGTCAACGGCGCGGACGGCGTCACGCCACGCGATGCGCTCGCCGTCATCAACTACCTGGACGCCCATCCGGCGGAGACGTCGCTGCCAAACCGCAGCACGGCGGAGCCTCCTTTCTATGATGTGAACGAGGACGGAGCCTGCACTCCCCTCGATGCCCTTCGGGTGATCAACTTCCTGGATCAGGCCCGGCTTGCGACGGCGGAAGGCGAGGCGGATGCATTGCTAGCGGTGGTAGACGAAGAGTACTTGGAAATCGGCAGATCCCCGGCAGCCGAGACTTCGAAAACGCTGTCTGACACCTCTCCGCCGCGCCGTCCGACCTCATCCGAGAACGCCCCCCAACTCCTCGCCAAGCCCCACCGCCTTGCGCAAGATCAAGGATCGGCGGTGTGGGGCGAGATATCGCTTGACGATTCCGGACTTGGGCTGGATGCGGTGTTCCCCGACCTCGACGCGGTGCTAGCCCTGGTAGCTCAGGGACCAACCGGCAGGTGAGCACAGCGTGTGCCGAGAGGCGTCCGCTTCCGCCCTCGCGGGCGGGAAATGAGAAGCGCGCAGGGCGTCAAGGATGGCTCGTGCGTCGTCCGGAGAACTCAGGGTTGAACCGATCAGGCGAAGGCCTTTTCGCGATTCCTGCGGCGATTCGTCAGCAGGCCGGCCAACTGATCTCGACAACTTGCCCGGAATCGCTAAAGTTCTGCGCCGCCGCTGCCGAGGGCGTGCGGACCTGTACACTCCTTGACGGAACCTCAACACTCGTTGACGGATGGAAACGGCATGGACGCCGAAAGACTTGGAACGCAGAGATCCGGCCCGCGCTGTTCTGCAGGTGCGCGGCGAGTTGGCCGTCGCTTGGCTTTTGAAGCACTGGAGGGCCGCCGTCTCTTGGCCGCACAATACGACTTTGCCGTGAACCTGTACGCCGATGGCGGCGGTGTACCCGGTGAACTGATCGGAAACGACACGGTTCAAACCGGGGACGCGTTCTTTGTGGAAATCACAGCGGAGGACTTGCGGCCCGGCGCGTTGGGGCTGCGGTCGCTCACCCTGGACATCGCCTGGGACCCGCAAGTTTTCCAGGTCCTTGATGACCCGTTCGATCCGCTCGATCCCGCCAGCCCGCTGGTGACCTCCGCCTTTCCGTTGTGGCGCCGCGGCTTGTTGGACAACGAATCCGGCGAGATCGACCGGCTGAGGGGCGGCGCGTTGCTCTCCGTGGACGCGGGCCGGCCGATTGGCGCCGACGGCGCGGAACGTTTCTGTCTGCTTCATTTCCGGGCGCTGGAGCCAGCCGAGTATTCGCCGCTGCATGTGCGCAGCGGCACCGTCGGCTTCATCCCCGTGCGCCGCTACTCCCAGGCGGACTTGAGCTTCGAGTCCCAGTTGATTACCGTCGTCGAGAGATCCGCGGCCGATCCGGCCGTCTCGCTCGTGACTGCGTCGGCGGAAGAAGACCATGCCTTGGCGGAGACAGATGGCGTCTCTGCGGAGGCGGAGGCAACACCGCCGGTTTCCTGGCAGAATCCGCTGAGTCCAAGCGATGTGAACGGCAGGGACGGCACGACGCCGTTGGACGCGTTGATCGCGATCAACTACATCAACGAGCGTGACGGCGATCCCACGCTGCCCGAGATCCAGGCGGCGCCGCCGCCGTTCTACGATGTGAACGGGGACCATCGGTGTACGGCCAACGACGCGCTGCTGATCCTCAACGCGCTGGAGACCCAGACCAATCACTCGGCGGAGGGCGAGGCCTTCGAGTTGCCGGATCAGGCAGCCGCCGCGACAGAAAGCGACGCCGTCCCGCCGGCGGCCGGCACGACGACTCAAGTGGCGTACGTGAAGACGCCGGAGGTTGCTGCGCCGGGTGCGGACGCCGGCCTCCCCGAATGGAGACAGCTTGCGGATCCCTGGATCGGCATGCCGATGCCGTTCCCAGTGGACGGCGCCCGCCCTGGGGACTCGCTGCCGGGCCGGCCAGAACACACGTGCCTGCGGCCAGATCGTGCTTCGGCGGCTGCCGCGATCCTGCGGAGGCAAGAGAGGCAGCAGCGTGGGCACGCCGTACGATTGGCGCGTGCCGCGGACGGGTCCCCATCGTCGCTGGCATGGCTCCCCTTGGCCCCGGATCTTGAAGACGTCCTGGACACGCTGGCCGCCGCCCAGGCGCGCGGCCGGGACGGCGAGATTTGCGTTTGGGACAGGGCCTGACCCCAAGCGAACGGTACGAGTAGAAGTCATGAGCACGGGTTGTCGAGATCTGCTTCCCGACGCACGCACGGCGCGCTGCCCAACACGCGTGTCCGTTGCCCTGCTCTTGCTCGGCTCCTGGCTTTGGGCGCCGGCCGGAATTGGGCAGGAACTCGTCGCCGGCCGTGCAAACCAATCCCCCAGGTTTGTCCGGCAGGGCAGCCGCTTGTACCGGACCGCCAGCTTTACCGACCAAGAGGAAGGGCTCGCCGATGAAGCGTTGGCGGTGGAAATCCTGGGCGAGGAGATCGAGGAAACGGTCGCCACGCCGCACGCCGCCGGCCGGCCGCGAGCCGCCGTCTCTCACGGGCCTAACTGGTCGCCGCGCGGATGGTGGGCGCGGCCCGAGTTTCTGCTCTGGTGGCTCGACGGCTACGACGCTCCCCCGCTGGTCACCACCAGCCCGCTGGGCACCAGCCGCGACATCGCCGGCGAACTGGAACAGACGTCCACGGACGTGCTGTTCGGCGGCGAGGCGTTGGACGCGGAGGTTCGTCCCGGCGGCCGCTTCCGGCTGGGCTACTGGTTCGACCGGTGTGCGGAGTACGGTCTGGAAGCGAGCTACCTGCGTCTGGCAAAAAAATCCTCGATGTTCTCGGCAGACAGTTCGCTTGACCCTGTCTTGGCGCGACCGTTTTTCAACATCGAACCGGGCGCCGAGGGGCAGGACGTCGAGTTGGTGGCCTTTCCCGGACTGCTGGACGGCCACATCCGCGTGGACACTCAGACGCAACTGCAGGGCGTCGAAATCCTGTCTCGGCAACTGCTGTGCCAGGACTGCACGCGCCGCGTCGACTGGCTGGCCGGCTATCGCTACCTCCAATTGGACGACGAGTTGGTCATCTCGGATTTCAAACGGTTCGTCGCCACCGGCACGGGGTTGCAAGTGGGTACGACGATCGAAGAGTTTGACCGGTTTGCGACGCAGAACGACTTTCACGGCGGCGAGCTGGGGCTTGTCGCCGAACTGCGCCGCCGCCGCTGGACGCTGGAAGTGCTGGGCAAAGTGGCGATCGGCACCAACCGTTCGCGGGCCACCGTCAACGGCTCGACGACCGTCATCGTGCCCGACCCGGACGAAGCCACCACGCCGTACGGCTTGCTCGCCCTGCCCGGCAACAGCGGCACGCACGCGCACGACGCGCTGGCCGTGATTCCCGAGATCGGCATCACGCTGAGCTACCAATTCACGCCGCAGTTGCGAGGTATGCTGGGCTATACGTTCCTGTATTGGAGCCAGGTGGCCCGCCCCGGCGACCAGATCGACCTGGACCTGAACCTGTCCCAAATCAAGCCGGATGGCCTGACGGGCCCGGCCCGCCCAGAGTTCATCTGGACCGACACGGCCGTCTGGGCGCAGGGTTTAAGCCTGGGGTTGGACTGCCGGTTTTAGTCATGGACCTTGGGGCTGGGGTCAGGCTTACAGAATTCAATTTTTGGCCGATAGAAAGTCCAGCTACGTGGAACGACCTTGCTCGGCCAAAAATTGAATTCTGTAAGCCTGACCCCAGCTCGAAAGTCAGCCCAGCTACGGCCTGCTCCAATCGCCGAGCAGTTCCAGTTCGAACTCCCGCGACTCGATCGCCTCGGCCTGATCGTCGCCGCCCCGCGTCGAGATCGCCCGCACCCGCTCGAAGGCCAGGAGGTCGAGATCCCGGTCGCTCAGTCCGATCGTCGCCTGATTTCCCGCCGCGTTTAGCGTGTCGGCGCCGGCGGAATCCCGGACGACGGCCAGATCCCGGCCCGCGGCCGCGTCGACGTTCACGGCTTCGACACCAACCGCCTTCACTGCCCAATCCCAATCGCACCGCGTTCCCGTGTCGGGCTCCGCCACGCAGACGGCGTTGCGATAGGTGAATTGGGCGCCTTGGAAATGGGCCGAATCGTCGCCGGCCGAGCCCGTCACGATGACCGTGTCCCGGCCCTCCAGGCCGTCGATCGAAACGGTTTGACCCGCCGTCAGCGGAAACGTCTGCGGCGCGCCGTCGTTCACGGTGACGCGGATCGCAGCCGCGTCGATCGTCACGTTGATCGTGTCGTCCTGGTCCGTGCCTCGCACGTCGACGGAGGGGACACCCAGGGGATCGTGGACGGTCGCCTGCTGCAAATCCGCAGACCCCAAAAACATCGCCTTGTTGACGCACGCGGCCTTCAGCCCCAGCTCGCCGAAGTTATAGTCGATCCCCGCCTCGCCGGCCCGCAATTCGATGCCGGTGAAGCCGTCGTTGCCCGCCGTGCCGCGCGCTTCCCCGGCCGGCAGGATCGTGCCCAGCGTCTCGGTGCCGTCGAGGAAGCACTCCGGTTGCGCACGCTGACGGATCTCGTACGTGCCGGGCGGCAAGTCCTCGAAATGGTACCAGCCGTCGGGTCCGGTGTGGTCGCTCCGCAGGAACTCGCCATCCAGGTACAGCTCGATTTCCACCTCGGGCAACCCCGCTTCGGCCGGCTCGCCGTCAGCATCCACGTCGCGCACGCCGTCCTTGTCGGCATCGGCGTAGACAAAACCGGAAAGACTGGCCGTGCCGACGTCGGGCGCGCGCACTCGGATCACCACTTCCGCCGTCGGATCGTTGTCCAGCGGGGCCGCGTCGGCAAAGGACATGGAGCCGTCCAGCTCAGCCTGGAAGTTCGTGTCGCCGACGTTGATGGCCTCGAATCGCAGCAGGCTGAACTCGCGGCACGAGTCGTCCCCGCCGTCGGGATTGCAGCCTTGAATCCCAATCGGGCTCGTTTCGTCCGAGGCGGGAATCGTCCCTCCTCGCAGGTCGTCGGCGCCGCAATGCAGCGAGAACCCGTTGACAAAGCGATGGGCGTTGAACTCGAAGGTCACCAGGGAATCGGCTCGAGGGATGGCGTCGGGGAACAGGGGCGGGGCGGGATCGGCATAACGGATCAGGCCCGCCGCGTCCGATTCCGGCAACGCACCGTTGGCGCAGAAATCGGTGTTCCAGTGGAGGTCCAGCGGCAGGGCCACCACGCCCGCCGAGTCGCGGCCGGTTTCGGTTTCCGCGGATTGATCCTCCACCAGCACTTGCACCAAGAAGGCGTCGTCGCGCTGGACCTGGTACACCTTCGTCCCGTTCTCCATCTGGTACGGAATCCGCTGGCCCTTGACGGCCGCGTCACCCGCCCCGTCGGCGACCGTCCAGAGTTCGATGTCCAGGATCAGGTTCGCCAGCAAGCGGCGGTCTTCCAGACGCTCGAAACGCAGACCACGGCCACCGTCTGTGCGGCGCTTCCCGCGGTTCGCTGTCCGGCACCGGCGGCTTCGATCCGAATCCGGCTGGCTATGGCGCATACACCCGTCCCTTGTCCCTTGGGAGTCTCGGTTCGAAACCGGCGCAGAAACTGCGCCCTTAACCTCCAACCTTAGCTCCCGGAAGGGCCGTTTTCCAACGAAATCCGGCGATCGAGGAACGCCCCTGCGGCCCGGTCCGCTGGTTGGCCGTGTCGGAGGCCGGACTTGCCGGCCGTAGCGATTGTGACGACGCGAAGGATCCGCAATCAGACCCCCAACCCGCGCTGCCGCCGGTGCTGCCCGCCGTCGAAGCGGGCCGCTGCATGACAGGCGTGAACTGGATCACGCGAGGCCTGCCGGTCTTGCCAGCCGTTGGCCCGCTCCACGCGTTTTTCGGCCACCACGCTGCTTGCCAGCGTGGAGCCATGTTCAGCCCCAGCCGTCGGCCCAGCCCGAGCCGTCGTCCAGCATCTTGAAGACCGCTCCACGCTGGCAAGCAGCGTGGTGGCGAAGCAGCCGATTTCGTGGAGATATCTGGTCTTGAACACCGCTCCACGCTGGCGAGCAGCGTGGTGGCGAGGCAGCCGATTTCGTGGAGATATCTGGTCTTGAACACCGCTCCACGCTGGCAAGCAGCGTGGTGGCGAGGCAGCCGATTTCGTGGAGATATCTGGTCTTGAACACCGCTCCACGCTGGCAAGCAGCATGGTGGCGAGGCAGCCGATTTCGTGGAGATATCTGGTCTTGAACACCGCTCCACGCTGGCGAGCAGCGTGGTGGCGAAGAGGAGGCGATACCCCCCCCCAAAAAAAAGTCGCTGTAGACTCCACCTTGCGAGTCAGCGAGTGCCTTGGCTTGCTGCCGGGTTCCGCTGAAAAGCCGAAATGGCGCTTTCTTTCTTGTCCTTGTGTTGGGGGGGGCTACATGCCAGGGGGAAGCTGTTTCGGCGTCCGTTGCCGCGGAGTGTGATGGCTACTTTGACGAGGCGGCAGTTACTTCTCGAACGATGCTTAAGCATCCCCGACAGGATTCGAACCTGTAACCTTCGGCTCCGGAGGCCGACGCTCTATCCAATTGAGCTACGGGGACCCGTTTGTGGTCAAGGACAAAGGCCGGGGCGCGCCACAGCAGCCGGAACGAAGCGGCGTCCGGGGCGTTCGGCCGCTACCGAGGTTTGCGGACCAGCGGCTTTCATCCTTGTTTTCAGCCTGGACGATGTTCGCGAAGGGATGTTCAGGTTCACCGTCGCTTGACGGACGGAGTGTTCGGCCTGTCTGCCGGACTCTGAAGACCCCGTATCGCAACTCAGTCCAGGATTGAGCTATTTATAGCCGATTCCTTCGACGACGCAACTGCCCTGGACCGGATGTTCAGACGGGAAAAATGAACGGACCGGTCTCGGCGGCCTGTCACGGTGCCCGATGCAGGCGGAGTTTCGGGGGTTGGGGCAAGACTTGCGTCTTGAGAATCGGCCAGCGAAAACACGTAGGCAACCAAGTGCCAGACGTCATCGGGAGTCAGACGCTGGTCGCCGGGTTTGGCATCGGGGGGCTGCAAGGCTACGGCAGGCATCGGGGTGCCGGCGATGCCGTCCAGGATGCGGCGGTACAGATCTTCGGGGCGGCTGCCGCCGCGGTAGATGCCGTCTTGGAGGTTTCGCGGCTGGGAGGGGCTGGGCGGCAAGGCGCCCGCCGCGAGGAAGGGGGCGATAGCGGACGGATTCTGCGGGTCCACGATTTCTCGCGACCAATCGTCATAGTCGACATTCTGGCCGTCGCCGCGTCCGGTCGGCCCGTGACATTTGACGCAATTCGCCACATTCCCCGCGAACAGCTGCTGGCCGCGGCGGATCGAATCGGCCGAGTTCCAGCCGGCGGACGGCGGCGGCACCTGGGTCATCTGTTGCGGCGCGTCCCGCCAGCGGCGGACGATGCCGCTGAGGGTGGCCTGGACCGGTGCAAGTTGTTCCGCGAATTCCTCCGGGTCGTCGTCCTGCAGCGAGCAGTCGACCAGACGATCGTATTCATCCAACTGGTCGACGGACTCGAAAATCAACTCCCGCTCGACCTCGCCCCGGATCGCCAAGTACTTGACGTAAACGGCCACGGCTTCGAGTTCTTCGTCCGGCAACAAGTTGAACGCCGGCATCGGGCTGCCGGGATTGCCGCTGCGGATGTGGCGAGTCAGATCGTCGTGGGTGGGCGGCGCGAGCGGACCCGGCGTGGATTTGTACTTGAAGATCCCGCGGCGAAAATCGCGGGGATAGGGTTCCAAGAACCAGGCCGTCGGCCCGGCGCCGTCCCCCGACAAGCCGTGGCAGTGGGCGCAGTGTTTGCGGTACAGCCCCTGAGGGCGTCCCAACTGGTCGCTGCTGACAGGACCGGCGGCGACTTGCAGCGGTTCCAGCGGCAGCACGTGACGGACGTCCACAGCCGGCAGGTCAGGGACCCGCGGCGCATCGGGCGTGCCGAAGAGGAATTCCAGCACGCTGACGATGTCCTGCCGCTGTTGCTCCGACAATTCGAGCTGGGCCGCCAGTTCCTGCTTCTTCAAATACACGCGGTTCGCTGGAAATTGCGATTCTCCGGCGCCGCACCCCAACGCGGTGGTCAGCAGGCACGCCAGCAGCAGCGGGACGGGCTGCGGCAAGCGCGGGACTGGCCCGGACAAGCAGAGGGCGTGCCGGCGAGGCGGCGTGAGAAACGGCGTGCGAGCGGGGGGCCGGTGCGGCGTCTCCCAGCACGTCCAGCGCAGCCGGCGTGCCGGACCGGAGGAGTTCAGACTGGACGCCAACCGCCGTAGGAGCCGTCTCATGACTTGCGTGCCTGTCACGTGTCGGAAAGCTCGGCCATGACGTCGTCGGGGATATTGAAGTTGGCCGAGACGTTTTGCACGTCGTCGTGGTCGTCCAACGCTTCCATCAGTTTGAGCACTTTGCGGGCGTCGTCGGCGTTCAAATCGACGGACGTGTTTGGAATCCGAGTCAGTTCGCTGCTGTCCGGCTGCAGTCCGGCGGACGTCAGCGCGTCCAGGACCTGGGTGTAGCTCTCGGCGGGGCAGGTGACCTCGAACTTGTCGCCCGATTGCTTGACGTCGTCGGCTCCCGCGTCCAAGGCGACTTCCATCAGCTTTTCCTCGTCGACCTTGTCGGCAGAGTAGGTGAACAGGCCCTTCCGTTCGAACATCCAACCGACGCAATTGGCGCCGCCGAGTTTGCCGCCGTGGACCTCGAACAGCTTGCGCAGCTCGGGGGCGGTGCGGTTGCGGTTGTCCGTCACAATGTCGCACATGATGGCGACGCCGGAGGGGCCGTAGCCCTCGTACACTGTCTCTTCGACGTTGCCGCCGTCCAGTTCGCCGGTGCCCTTCTTGATGGCCCGTTCGATGTTGTCCTTGGGCATGCTGACCGCTTTGGCGTCCAGGACGGCGGTTCGCAGGCGGATGTTCATCGACTGGTCGCCGCCGCCCAACTTGGCCGCCACGATAATGGCCTTGGACAGCTTGCTCCACAGCTTGCCGCGTTTGTTATCGATGAGAGCCTTTTTGTGTTTGATACCGGCCCAATGAGAGTGTCCAGCCATACCTTTACTTCTCGCAGGTTTCGATTTTGTGTTGAGTCGCCAGTTGTTTCGCTTGCTCGTCTTCCTTGGCAAAGGCTTCCGCCGCTCGCCGCCACGCAGCCAGGGCGTCGGCGCGACGGTCTACTCGCAAGTAGGCGTCGCCCAGATGGTCCAGAATGACTCCGTCCGGGTCGTCGCCGGCGGCGGCCTTTTCGAGTTCCTGGACGGCTTCCGAATACCGCCCCAGCCGATACAGGGCCCAGCCGAGGCTGTCTCGGTACGCGGCGTTGTCCGGCTCGCTGTCCACGGCGCGGCGGACCATGTCCAGGGCCCGTTGCAGGTTCTTGTTCTGGTCGGCCCACAGGTAGCCCAAGTCGTTCAGGGCGCCGAGGTCGTCGGGGAACTCGTCCAACACCTGCTCCAGCCACTCCTCCGCCGCCTCCATCTTCTTCTGTTGGACGCAGATGTTGGACAGGACGAGCCGCGCATCCCGCACGGTCTCGCGGATGGAGGAAGACTGGTGCTGCGGGTCGAATCGATCCAGCAATTCCTGGTAGGCGAGTTCCGCTTCCGCGTACCGTTTGGCTTGGTAATGCACCCACGCGGGTTGCGTTTGCAGGCGGGGCGCATCCGGGAAAGCCGCTGCGGCCTGGCGGGCTGCTTCCAGGGCCTGGTCGTTTTGCCCGGCCAGGGCCAGGGCTCGGATCAGATAGAAATGGGCGGCCAGCTTTCGTTCGTCCGCCAGCTTGTCGGCCAGCGCCTGGCGAAACAGCGGGACGGCCCGCTGGTAGTCGCGGGCCAGCAGCAAGTGGAGGCCCCAGCCCAGCATGATCTCGGCTCGGACCGGCGGTTCCAGGCGGCTGGCCGCGTGCGCGAACAGGGCGTCGGCGACGGGAAAGTCCTTCTGCGTCTGGGCCAGCAAGGCGGCGGCCAGGGCTGCACCTGCGGCCAGTTGGTCCGGATTCGCATCGCGCTGCTGGCGGACGAGGGCGATTGCGGCGGCGCTCTGTTCCTGGTTCTCGTCCACGCTGTCCAGCACGGCCGCCAATTCCGACAGGCTGGCGCCTTTGGCAACGGCGAGCCCACACACTTCGAGCCACTTTTCCGGGCAGTTCTGCTGCCGGTAGATGTCCACTAGCGCCGCGTAGACTTCCGGAGTCGCCTGCAGCACCAACAGTTGCTCATAACGCCGTTCGGCGGATTCAAACCGTCCGGCCTGGCGATCAAGTTCGGCGGCGGCAAACAGCAACTCGGCGTTGGCGGGGTCGCCCTCCAGCAACTGATCCAGGCGCGATCGCAACTGCTCTTGGGCCTTGGCCTGGTCAGGTTCTTTCGTGGCGAGTAGTTCGGCCAGCAGGGTGCAGGGTTCGCCGCCCGCCGCGGAATTCTTGGCGGCGAAGTACTGCGTCAGGTGCTGCAGTGCCCGGTCGGTCTGGCCCCGTTTGGCGGCGACGCGCGCCAGATGCAGGTCGAGCAATCCCGGCGGGTCCTTGCCCGGCAACTCCTGATACGCGCGTCGGTACGCCGCCTCGGCGTCGTCGTAACGTCCGGCCTGGAAGAAACCTTCGGCCATCAGGCGGTAGGTGCGGCCGGCCTCGCCCAACAGGGCCTTCTTGACCGTTTCGTTCTTGGCCAGACGTTCGGGGTGCTCGAGGGCGTCCCGTACGCGGGCGAAGTATTCGGCGCTTTTGTCAGAGTCGCGCGTCAAGAGGCTGAGGCGGCCCATTTCAAGATAGACGAGCAGGGCTGCCAGGTCTTCCTCTTGATCTCCGAGCTTCGCTTTTTCCGGCGGCGCGCCGCCGGCCTGGAAGGACTTTTCAAACAGCACCAGCGCTTGCTGCCACTCTTGCCGGCTCGACGCTTGCACGGCCAACTGGCGCAGCAAGGCGGCGCTGAGCGGAGCTCCCTGGGCGATCAGCAGGGCGTAGCGGGCGGCCTCCTCCGGACGGCGCAATTGGTGGGCCAGAACGACGATCCGCGGCAGGATCGAAACGGCCTGTGGATCGTAGCGCCAAGCCCGCTGGAAACGCCGCAGGGCCTGCGCCGGGTCGCGGCGCTGCAGCAGCAGACGGCCGTGCGCGTACAAGGCGGCGGAGGCGACCTGGGCCTCGTCGCTCTCGCTGCGCGGACGCTTGGGAGCCAAACGGGCGAGCGGTTCGTTAAACTCGTCCCGCAACGGCGGCGACGGGGAGCTCTCCGCCGCCAGCGTCGTCAGGAAGACCAGGGGCAACAGCGCAGACATCAGCGGGGCTTCTTTTTCGAAAGCTGTTTGGTGGCTGACGGTTTGGGTGCGGAATCAGATTTGGCTGCCTGGTCTGCCGAGGCATCCTTGGATTTCGAGGTTCGCGAAGCCGAACTCGGCTCCCGGCGACTGCGTTTGGAAGACGGCTGCTGCTGGCCAGCCTGTTCCTCTGCGGCGCCGGATGGCGACGGCCGTGATTTGGCCGCCGGGCGGGACGGACGCTGGGGCGGCGGCTTCTCCGCCGCTTTGCCCAGGCGTTGAGCCAGCCGCTCTTTGACGCCCGGATCGATTTGCAGCAGGATCGGCCGCAGCTTGGCGTTGCTCGGCGCAAGCGCAAAATCGGCGGCGAATTGGTGCAGCAGGGAAGCGAATTCAACGCCTTTGGCTTTGGGGACGGCTCGCTCCAGCCCCGGGATGCGGTTCCGCCGGGCTTCCGTTTCCGTAACGATGCCCAGGACGGTCAGCAGGTCGATGATGCTCGCGGACAGCGGGATGGCATGGCCTCCCAGGCCGTGTTGCGTGACGTAATCGACGATGAACGGCGTTACGCCGCGGATCCCCTGCAAGTCCTTGACGGCCTTGCCCAGATTCTGCTTCTTGAGCGATTCGATGTCGAACGAGTAGTGTGTCTCGAAGACATGCTGCAGGGCGCGTTTCAGCCTGGTTGCGGCGGCGACCGGGGCCGGCAGGGAGGCCATAATCTCGGACAGTTCTCTGATCGTCGTCACGCGGACTTCGTTCCAGTCGAAAAACGTCTGCTGCAACTTGGCAAAGGCGTCGTCCGCCGCCTCCGGCCGAGCGTTTTCCAGGCAGCAGGCATACAGCAAGTGTTCGAACAACGACCGGTCCGCCGGCGGCTGGCACGGCTGGTAATGCTGCAGCAGCACTTGGTACGTCGTGTTAATCAGCGCAGTTCGATTGAATGTCGACATAAAGAACCTCTGCCCAGGCTACTGGCGGCTTTGGTCTGGCCGTGCCACACGAGCTTCCGGATCGGGACTCGGCGGGGCCTCCTCGTCCTGTTGGGGCACATCCTGTTCGAGCCCGTCCTGTTGGGGATTCAGCTCCGGGCCGCCTGTCTCGTCGTGGGCCGTCTCCCGGAACGGCTCGTCGGCCTCGGTCTGTTCCGCGTCGGCGGGGGCCTGTTCGCTGTCCGGGGGCAGCAGTTCGCTGAGCAACCGGCTGATCTCGATGGAGTGCTTGACGCCCTTGTCCAGAAGAAAGGTCAAACGGGGCGTGTAACGGGTTTCGATGCGGCGCGCCACTTTTTGCTGCAGGAAACCGGCGGCGTTTTGAAGTCCGCGGAGACTGAGATTTTGCTTCGCTTCACTGCCCATGACCGACACATGGACCTTGGCGTACCGCAGGTCCGGCGAGACCTCGACGAAAGTGACCGTGACGTCGCGGATGCGGGGATCCTGCAACTCGGTCAGGATGGCCATGCCGACTACTTCGCGGATGGCCTCGGCAACTTTAAGTACGCGTCGTGAAGACATGCATGCCTGTTGGGGGCTTGGGCCGATGGCGGAAGACTCGGGGGCGGCTGCCCAGGACGGCTCACGGTTGGTCGCGGAGCCGGACCTGTGGCGGACCCCGGCTCACAGCGTCCTGGCTACCTCTTCGATTTTGTACGCTTCTAACACGTCATCCTGTTTGATGTCGTTGAACCCGGCCAGTTTGATGCCGCACTCCATCCCGCGAGGCACTTCTTTCACGTCGTCTTTCTCGTGCCGCAGCGAATCCAACTCGTAGTCGCCGATCGTGCGGCCGTCTCGGTTGACGCGGATCCGGCAGTTGCGGGCGATCGAGCCGCGAATCACGTAGCAGCCGGCGACGGTGCCCACGCGGCTGATGGAAAACACTCGTTTGACCACGGCATGGCCCAGTTCCACAATCCGCTGTTCCGGCTTGAGTTTGCCTTCCAGGGTCGCTTTCACGTCGTCGGTCATCTTGTAGATGATGTCGTAGCGGCGGATTTCGACTTGTTTTTCGTCGGCCAGGGTCCGCGCCGCTTCGTCGGGGATGACGTTGAAGCCCAGAATCACGGCTTGCGAAGCGTGAGCCAGCATCACGTCGGCGGCGGTGATCGAGCCGACGGCCTTGTGCAAGACCTTGATTTGCACTTCGGGATGTTCCAGCTTCGTCAATTCCTTCTCGATCGCCTCGATCGAGCCGCGGACGTCGGTGCGGACGATCAGGTTCAGCGTCGTGACTTCGCGCTTGTCGGCCAGATTGCCTTCGGCCAGCCGGCGCTGGAATTCCTCGAACGAGACGCGGGTCGTCGTGCCGGCCAGCGTTTGCTCGCGGCTGAGCGCGGCGCGCTGTTCGGCAATCTCCCTCGCCTGCGAGATATCGCTCAAGACGTGGAACCGGTCGCCGGCGTTGGGCGGCGCATCGAAGCCGGCCATGTTGACCGGCGTCGAGGGCCCGGCCGCCTCGATGCGGAGCCGGCCGTCCAGCGTGTCGTACATGGCTTTCACGCGGCCGTAGGAGGTCCCGCACAGGACCACGTCGCCGACGCGGAGCGTGCCCTTCTGGACGATCAGCTTGGCCATGACGCCGCGGCCCGTTTGCTGCTCGGCTTCCAGGCAGACACCGACCGCCGGACGCTCGGCGTTGGCGCGATAATCGTTCAAGTCGGCCGTCAGCAGGATGGTCTCCTGCAGGTCGTCCATGCCCAGTCCGGTCGTGGCGCTGGTGCGAATCACCTCCACGTCGCCGCCCCATTCGCTGGGCAGGAGGTTCTGCGCCGCCAACTGCTGCAGCACGCGGTCCGGATTGGCGCCGGGCAGGTCCATTTTGTTCAAGGCCACGATGATCGGCACGCCGGCCGCCTTGGCGTGGCTGATCGCTTCCTCGGTTTGCCGCATCACGCCGTCGTCCGCAGCCACGACCAGGACCACGATGTCCGTCACGTTGGCGCCGCGAGCACGCATCTCGGTAAAAGCCTCGTGGCCCGGCGTGTCGACAAACGCGATGGCCCGGCCATTCTTGGTGATGCGATACGCGCGGATGTGCTGCGTGATGCCCCCGGTCTCGCCGGCGACGACGTTGCTGCCGATGATATGGTCCAGCAGCGACGTCTTGCCGTGGTCGACGTGGCCGAGAAACGTGACGACCGGCGGACGGGGCGCCAGCAGGTCGGGATCATCGTGGGCGGCATCCAACGCCGTGAGGAGGGTTTCCTCCAACGTCGGCGGTTGCCTGAACTCCAGCTGCAAGCCGAGTTCCGCCGCCAACAACTGGGCCATCTCGTTGTCGAGTTGAGCGTTGATGTTCAGGGTCGCGACGCCCATGCCCATCAGGGTCTTGAGAACCTGTCCCGAACTGACGCCCGTCGCCTCGGAGAAGCTGCGGATCGTGCAGGGCAGTTCCACCGTGGCCAGTTCCCGGCGCGGCGCGGCCGTGCTGGAGCCATGCCTGCGGACCAGCCTCTTGGGCCGCCGGACGGGAGCGACCTCGCGTTCTTCCTCCGTCTCCGGAGTCTCGGTGCGGGCGCGGGCGCGGGTCTTGCGGGATTTCTGGCGGTCCAGGCGGGAAGCCGCCATCCCGGCCATGTTGCGATCGACCTCTTCCTCGCCTGCTTCGGGGCGGCGGCGCTTGGTGCCCTTGCCGCTGAGCGGAGCCTCCGTCGCGGGCTCGGTCTCGGGCTTGACGCCCTTCTTGCGGTCTCGGTCCCCAGGGGCCGCCTTGTGCGCCTTGTCGAGGCCCTTGGCGAAGTGCTCTTTGGTCAGTTCCTCCAGCGGGGCCTTCTGCCCGGCCCGATGGCCGGCAATCGCGCTGGGGGTGAGCCGGATCTCGGGCTTCTGGGCCTTGACCTCGGCGCCCTTCGGCGCCGCGGGCGGCTTCTTGACGGCCGGCATCTGGGCCAGCTTGATCACGGGCTCGCGCTTCTTGCGCGGCGGCTTGGGGGCTGGACCGCCGTCCTTCTTGTCCTTGTCGTCGCCGCGAAGGTCGATGATCTTGGGCTCTCTTCTCTCCGCCCAGCGACCCGCCCTCACTGGCTCGCGTTTGACGTCGCCCGGAGCGGTGCCCGCGTCCTCGGCTCGGCCTTCCTCGGCCCGGCCTTCCTCGGTCCGGCCGTCCTCGGTCCGGCCGGACAGTGGCACCCGGCCGGACAGCGGTCCCGGCACGGGCGGCTGAGCCTCGAGGGTCGGTGGCGCCTGGTCGGACAGCGGAGCCTGAATGCGTTCCTCCGCCGCGACCTGCTCCTCCGCCTCAGACTCGGGCTGAGGTTCTTCGGGAGCGGCAACAGGCGTCTCGACGATCGGCGCCTGGGGCGACGGGACTTCAACGGCGGGAGGCAGTTCTTCGGCGGGAGGCTCGACGACTGGCTCGGCAGCAGGCTTTGCCTCCGGCTTGGCTGACGGCCGGCGGCCGGTGGCGTCCAGGACCTTGACCTTCCCGCCGACGGCCGGCGCCAGGTAGTCCTCGCGCCGGTAGACCTCGGGCGTCTGACGCCGGACGGGAGCGCCGGGCGTCGCCGCCTCGGCTTTCTTGTCGCCGCCGCGCAAGAACGCGGTCACTTTCGCGACTTCATCATCGGACAGACTCGCCAGCGCAGACCCTTTGCCAGTGATGCCCGCCCTGCGGCAGACTTCAACCAGTTCCTTGCTGTCGATGTCCAGCTCTTTGGCTAACGCGTAAATGCGCACGGCAACGTCGCCTTTCCTCGCGCGGCGGCTGCACGGGATTTCCTATAATAAGCCGCCGCGCTTTCCCTATCCATAATTAAACCATGTCCGCGACCTCCTATGCTGGTCACGCGGAGTACCTGAAACACGATCCCCACAACAAGATAGCTTCAACCGCGGATGCGGGCTCATCGTCGGCTTGTCGCCAAGCCGGGACGGCTATCCGCTCACGTTGCCTCGTGGCCGGAGCCGGCGTCGCCTCCTGTGGTCTGGTCGCCCTCTTGAACTTCTCCCGTCGGTTTTGGCTCGGCGGTTCCTTCGCCCGCGGCCTGGTCGGCAGCCGCGGTGTCGGCCTCCAACTTCTCCCGCTCTTTCTGCCGCCGCCGCTCTTCCGCCGCCGCTCGATCGGCCTCCTCGGCTTTCCGCTCCGCCTGTTCGACGAGGTGTTCGACTTGTTCTGCCGTCAATCCACCCATCTGCATCAGGTCATCCGGTTCGATGACCGACAAATCGTCGTAGGAGAGATAGCCTTGTTCGACCAACCGGGTCGCCAATTCCTCGTTCATTTCCTCCAAGGACATGAATCCGGCGCTGGCGCGGTCGATCTGCTCGTCCAGCTCGTCGGCGGTCATGATTTCGATGTCCCAGCCGCAGAGCTTGCTTGCCAACCGCACATTCTGGCCGCGGCGGCCAATGGCCAGCGACAACTGGTCCTCGCGGACCAGCACAATCGCCCGCCCCAACATGTCGCACAACAATACCTGATCGACTTCGGCCGGCTGCAGGGCGTTGGGAATCAAGGCTTGCGGATCGTCGCTCCAACGCACGATGTCGATCCGCTCGCCCGCCAATTCGTCCACAATATTCTTGATCCGGTTGCCCCGCACGCCCACACAGGCGCCGACGCAGTCTACTCGCTGATCCGTGCTGCTGACAGCCACTTTTGTCCGATATCCGGGCTCGCGAGCCAGGGCGTTGATAGAGATCACGCCTTCGGCGATCTCCGGTATCTCCTGCTCGAACAAGCGGCGGACCAGGACGGGGCGCGTGCGGCTCAAAACAACCTTGACCCGGCTGCCTTGAGGCTTCACCTCATGAATCACCGCCCGCACGCGTTCGTTGGGATGATACGCCTCGCCGGGAATCTGCTCGCTTCTGGGCAGAATGGCCTCGACGTTGTTCAGCGAAACCAGCGTAGCTCCGCCCTCAACCCGCTGGACAATGCCGTTGACCATGTCGTCGATTTGGGCACTGAATTCCTGGACCAGAGAATCCCGTTCGGCCTCCCGGATCTTCTGGATGATCACCTGCTTGGCCGTCTGGGCACCGATCCGTCCGATCGTGTCCTCGTCCAACGGCTCGCCGTTCACCGTCGCCTGGATTGTTCCCGCAGTCCGATCAATTTGGACGGCGATCTCCGCTTCTTCGCCAAATTGACGCCGCACCCCCGATACGTATGCCGCTTCGATCGCCTGGAAGACGATCTCTGTGTCGATATTCTTTTCGCGGTGAAACGAATCGACAATTCGCAGCAACTCGTTCGGGTTCATGATGTTATACGCTTTCCGCTAGACCGCACCGGCCCCTGACGCCCATCCTTCAGGCGTGCCTGCGACGATCGAAAATCCTTCCAACAGAGCACTTTGCGATCGGATAATTGCAAAAGGATACAGGTCACCCGCAAGTGTGTCAAGTTGCCGAAAGGGCACACTGCGGGACCGATCGCGCGACATCTGCCGCGGGCGGCCAAGCTAGACCAGACGGCGGGCGAGCACCGCACTGGCCTGACCCTGGGGGGTGACATTGACACTCAGGCAGCTGTCCCCGGCAGGCTCGCCGAAAGAACGCACGGCGCGGATGGGACAGCGAGGGTCCGGAGTCTCGTAGTTGAGGATCGGGAACAGTTGCCCATGATACAGGGCCAGAATGCTGGTGATCAGTTCGACCAGGCCGCCCGCCGCGCCTAGATTGCCCATGTAGCTCTTGGCTGCGGTCACAGGCACCGGCTGGGAACGCGCTCCGAACACCGCCTGGATCGCGGCGGCTTCGTCTTCGTCGCCTTTGCGCGTCGCCAGTCCGTGGGCGTGGAAGTGACCAAGCTGGTCGGGGGTCAAGTGAGCCTTGGCCAAGGCCTGGCGAGCGACGTTTTCCAACGCCTGCCGGATGTTGCCGCCGCGGCCCGGATCGGCGGCGGCCGAGGAACCAAAGCCCACGATTTCCGCATAAATGGGGACCCCGCGAGCTTGCGCGGAACGGAGTTCTTCGACCACAATCGCCCCCGCACCTTCGCCCAACACCATGCCCCGGCGGTTCAGGTCGAACGGCCGGCTCATCTTTTCGGGCTCGCCGTCGCCCTCCGCACACTCCTCCTGCAACGCGACGTGGATGGTTCGCAAAGGGTGCAGCCGCGTGCCCGTGGCCCCCGCAAGCATGATGTCTGCATGGTCGCGAAGGACCGTGCTGTAAGCCTCCGCGACGGCCAGATTCGAAGAGGCCTCCCGCAGGGTAATGGAGTTGTTGGGACCGCGCAGGTCGTTGTAGATGGCCACGTGACTGGCCGGCATATTGGGCAAGTACTTCAACAGCCATAGCGGCGTGACCTTGGCCATGCCGTCCGTCGCCCAACGCGTGAAATCGAATCGATCATCGGGCGTCAGGCAACTCCGCACACCCTCGGCGAACTCGTCGGGAGTGGTCATGATGTGGTCGGAACCGTACACCGCGCCCGTCCGGTCGACGTCATAGCCGCCGGGCTTCAGGCCGGCATCCTGCAAGGCCAGTTGCGCGGCCGCGACCCCCATCTGGATCTCGCGGCACATCACCTTTAAGCCCTTGCGAATGGTGCGGACCTGCTCCTTTTCCAGACGCCCAAAATCAGCGATCTCACCCGTAAAATCGCGGGCCTCGCCGGCGCAATGCATCGGCAGACTGTGAGCAGGCAAACAGCGCAACGGACCTACGCCGCTGCGGCATGAGGCGAGAGCATCCCAGGCAGCCTCCTTGCTGTTGCCCAAGGGGCTGATCAGTCCGATCCCGGTGACGACAACGCGGCGAGCTGCGTTCGATGACATAATATTCCTGTGCCCCTCAATCGCCGTGTCTTGACAGCGGCAAGTGTGAATACTCCCGCCACGGCTGGATTGTAACGTCCATTGGCAGTGGATGCAAAACGTGCTACGAGCGTAGGATACGTTAGGTTGCGGAAACGGGCAATCCAAGTTCCTGGCACTTGCCGAGGTCCGCGGCACAGAGCGTGATCGGCTCGAATCCCAGCCCCAGACGAGGCTTGCCCGGCGACATCGGCTTTTCGGTGGACGCACGCCAGCACCAAACGGGATTTCGGCACTTTTCCGCGTCGTTTATGAAGTCACGGTTTCGGTGCTGGGGTCAGGCTTACAGAATTCAATTTTGGCCGAGCAGAGTCATGCGACGTGGCTGGCACCCAACTCGGCCAAAATTGAATTCTGTAAGCCTGACCCCATTTCACGCGACCGTGCCATCCTGGACAGCGACTTTCCGTGGCTGTTTTCCGTTTGGTGCTAGCAGCCTGTTGAAAAAGGAAGGCCGTACGTTCCAACGGGCGCTGTACCCACGCCGCAACCGGCCCCATGCGATGCCTGAACGAGCTTCCGCGATCGCCCTAAGTCATTGAAAATGAAGGGCATGTGGCGCGGGCAGTCAACTCACCAAGCCCTTGGTGACCAGCATGAACACGTCCTCGAGCGTCGGCTCTTTTTCCGCAAAACTGCGGACGCCGATGCCTTGAGCGACCAACTGCCGTAATAACTCGGCGCCTCCGCGATCGTCGCTCACCAACTCGACCGTGACCGAATGGTTGCCCACCTGGACATTCCGGACGTGCGGCGAACTGCGAATCACCGACAGTCCGACGTCCATGCCGTCGGTAAACTTGACTTCGATCAGCCGGTCGGCCCGAATCCGCTTGTAGACCTCCTCGATTGGGCCGTGCATCAACAAGTGGCCGCGTTCGATGATCCCGATCGAGGTGCAACAGTCCGCCAACTCGGTGAGGATGTGACTGGAGATCAGGATCGTCTTGCCCATGCGGCGCAGTTCCTTCAGCAGGGCTTTGACCTCGATCCTGGCCCGCGGGTCCAGGCCGCTGGACGGTTCGTCCAGGACCAGCACGGGCGGATCGTGGACCAGGGTCTTGGCCAGGCACAGACGCTGCTTCATGCCGCGCGACAGACCGTTGACGTAATCGTCCCGCTTGTGGCCCAAGTCGAGCAACTCCAGCACGTCCAGGATGACCTGCTTGCGTTTCGACCGGCCGATCCGATAGGCGACGGCGAAAAAATCCAGGAATTCCCAGACTCGCATGCCGTCGTAGACGCCGAAGTTGTCCGGCATGTAGCCGACGCTCTGACGGACGCCCATGGGGTCCTTCGTGACGCTATGGCCGTTGACGACGCCTTCGCCGCGTGTGGCCTTGAGCAACGTGGCGAGGAAACGCATCGTCGTGCTCTTGCCCGCGCCGTTGGGCCCGATGAAGCCGAACATCTCGCCGGCCGGGATCTTCAGGTTCAGCCGCTGGACGGCCGTGAAGTCGCCGTAATCTTTGCCAAAGTCGATGAGTTCGATCATGGTCTAATCCGTGGCTCTCTCCGCCTGGATGCGGCTTAATTGCGCATACGTTCCGCTCTCCGACAGACCCTCGTAAGCCGCCGTATAGGCCTCGTACAGCTCCTCGTACTGCCGGTGCCGGCGAGGATCTGGCTCAATCTGGTTGGCCACCGAGACCATCGCCTGGACGCCGTCCTCGAGGGAGTCGAACACGTCCGCTCCGACGCCGCCCAGCAGCGCTGCGCCCAGTGCGGTCGATTCGGCGACCCGCAGCGTTTCCACGGGCCGGCCGTAGACGTCCGCTTGGATCTGATTCCACAGTGCCGATCGCGTCGCGCCGCCGCCGATCCGCAAAGCGTCCAGTTCCAGCCCGGCGCGAAACCACTGCTCGATGATGTCGCGGATCTCCAGCACCACGCCCTCCAGCACGGCGCGGGTCAGTTCCGCGCGTGTGTGGGCGAACGTCAAACCGACCAGCGCCGCCCGCGCTTGCGGGTTCCAGCGCGGCGTGGCCGCCGTGGCCAGATACGGCAGGAACAAGAGCCCCTTGCTGCCTGGCGGCGCCGCCGCGGCCAACTCGTCCAACTGCCGATAGGCGTCGGCGCCGCCCGACGCTTCTCGTTCTTTCTCCAACGTGCCGACCACGTCGCGATACCACCGCAGCGCCGCCGCCGCCGCGTTGGACAGCCCTTCGATCTCCCACAGCGCGGGCGCCGCGTGATGCGTAATCATCATCCCGCCAAATCCAGCGGCGGGCCTCGCCGTGGACAGGATCGCCAGTCCGGCCGTGCCCAAGGTGACGGTCGCCATGCCGGGCCGGATCGCTCCCATGCCGACCACGCTGCAATTCTGGTCGCCGCCCCCGACGCAGATCGGCGTGCCGGGGGCAAAGCCCGTCTGCTCCGCAACGGCTGCGCTGATCGCGCCGACCTGAGTGCCCGGCCGAGTGGGCCGTCCGAACAGGGCGGGGGCCAAGTCCAACTGGTGCAAGAGCGATTCGTTCCAAGCCGCCCGGCGGACATCCCAGACGCCGTAGAACGGCATACAGCACAGGTCCGTGTAGAAGTCGTCGGCGCCGAACGCCCGCAGCACCAGATCCTGGTTCTGGACGAACTTGTGCGTGCGGGCGTACAACTCCGGTTCGTGCTTGCGCATCCAGAGCAGCTTGGTCACAATCCACGTGGTGCCCAGCGGCAGCCCGCTTTGCGCGTAGTACTCGTCGGCGTCCACCAACTGCCGCAGATCCTCGACCTCGGCCGCGGTGCGGGCGTCCTGCCAGGAGAACATCGGACGCACGACGCGGCCCTGGCGATCAACGGCGCAGGTGACCGACCGCTGGGCCGAAAATCCGATCGAAGCGATGTCTTGCGGCGGGATGCCCGACGAGGCAATCGCCGCCCGGCAAGCCTCCATCGCCTTGGCGGTCAGCAGATCGCCGTCCTGTTCGACCCAGCCCGGTTGCGGATACGCGGCCCCGTAATCGCAATAGTGTCCGCCCCGCGGCCGGCCGGCCGTGTCGAAGATCATGCACCGTGCGCCCGTCGTACCTACGTCGACACCAGCCAGGTGGCCTGCCATGAGATCGCCTCGAAGCATCAGGGATGAATGGGACGTCTGGGACGCAGGGGACGGAGACGACCGTTGTTGTCGGCGTTACGTGCCGGGCAGTCCGATCGACCGCAGTTCGTCCAGCGCATCCACAATCTCGGGGGCTGCGCGAGTGCCGATGCGGTCGGCGCCGGCCATCAGGAAAATCATTGCGTTTTGCGGTCGTGGGAACTTGACGCCCGCCACTTTCAATTTGATGTGGGTCCCCTGCAGCGCGTCGCGCATCACCAGGAACTGCTTCAGGCTGGGGCCCTCGAACTGGCCCGACGACGTTTTCGCGTACTGCACGCCGGCATCCGCCACCATCTGGCAAGCCGTCCGAATCTCCGCCTCCGTCAGGTAGCAGACCTCCAGGATGCACTTGGTCACGGCCGGTCCTGCCGCCTGAACAAACAGCCGCAGCTCCTCTTCGACCGCCTGCAGATGGCCGCTTTTCAAAGCCCCGATGTTCAGGACCATGTCCACCGCCGTACAACCGCGCCGCACGGCATCCTCGACCTCCAACGCCTTGACCGCCGCCGGCGCGACGCCGAACGGGAAGCCGATGCCCGTGCCGATTTCGACGTCGGCCAGTCCCGCCAACTCCTGCCGCACCAGCGGCGACCAGTACGCGCTGCTGGTGTAGAAGGCGGCAAACCCGTACTGCCGAGTCACGGCGCAGCCCTCGCGAATCTCCGCCTCGGTGGTCTCCTTCGGCAGGATCGAGAAATCCAGGGCCTTGGCCAGGGTCCGTTGGTCGAGTCGTTTCAGGTCGAGCATGGGGAAACTCCGCATTGGTGCAGTTGGGGTCAGGCTTACAGAATTCAATTTTGCCGGCCCATACGCCACGCGCATGGTTCACGGTGGGGCCGGCAAAATTGAATTCTGTAAGCCTGACCCCTGGGCTGCGACCCCCGCAAACGCTTCCTCGAACTCGGCGACGGTCAAGCCGCGTTCGCCCAGCGTGCGGACTTTCTTGGCGCCTTTCTTGTGATCGGCATGGTAGTCCGAGCCGCCGCTGAGCATCCGCACGCGGCCGGCGTAGCGGCGGCGGACCTCGGCTTCGATCTCCTCCGGCGTCAGCGTGCCTTTGTACGTCGTCTTGTCGTAGCTGTATCGCACTTCGATCCCGTCCAAGCCGGCGGCGACCAGTTCGTCGATGTATTCGTCCCGCGTGCGCGTGGGCCGGTCCGGTACCTGGACCACGGCGTCGATCAAGTGCGGATGAGCCAGCACGGCCACGCCGCCGCAACGATGGATCAAGGCGATCGCTTCGCAGGGGTCGATCTTCCGCCGCTGGACGTTCAGCCGCGGATTGTCCCGCACCAGGATCTTGGCGTCGCTCCAGGTCGGCGCGTAGCCCTGGGCGGCCATCGCCTCGAAGATGTGCTTCCGCTGGACGTCCTCTGGACTGCGAACCGCGCTCTGGCCGTCGGGCCTGGTGTAATGCAGGATGTCCCGCTCCCAATCCATCGTCATGCCGGCTTCCGTCAGCCGCTGGCACAGCTCTTCGTAAGCCCGGCTCTTGCTTCGCTCGGCCGCCGCCACCTCGGCCAACACGTCAGGATGGTTCCAGTCCAGGCCGTAGCCGCAGATGTGTACGTCATCCACCCACGTGTCGCAGGAGAACTCGTAACCCAGCACCAGCTGCACGCCGCGACCGGCTGCGTACTCGACGCTGCTCACCTGCTGCCCGTCGGCCAGGTCCAGCACCAGCGGCGGCGTGATGTCGTGGTCCGTGATGCCCAGCGCGTACAGCCCCAGCCCCGCCGCGTTGTCGATCAGCTCCTGCGGCGTATCGTTGCCGTCCGAACGGACCGTGTGGCTGTGCATATCGCACGGAAAACGAGGGCTTGGATTACTCGTCACGGCGATGCTCCTAGGAAACCTGCAACGGGGTCAGGCTTACAGAATTCAATTTTGGCCGAGCAAGGTCGTTCCACATAGCTGGACTTACCATCGGCCAAAATTGAATTCTGTAAGCCTGACCCCAGATCGTCACGTTACGCTCTCCCCGCACTGCCGAACACTTCCATGTACCGCCCGATCATGGCGACCAACTCCTGCCGCGCGTGGTCCAACAGTTTCAGCGGGTTGTATTCGGTGCGGTGCGATTCGATGTAGCCGTGCAGTCCGTCGAGATAGGTCTGTTTGATCTGCGTCGAGACGTTCATCTTCGCCGCCCCGGCGGCGATCAACTGGCGGACCACGTCGTCCGGCAGTCCGGTGCCGCCGTGGACGACCATCGGGCAGTCCGTAGCGTGGGCCAGCTTGCGGAGCGTGTCGATGTCCAGTCGCGGTTGGACCTTGTAGAACCCGTGCGCCGTGCCGATGGCCGCGGCCAGGAAATCCACGCCGGACAGGCGCAGGAACTCCAACGCCTCGTCGGGCGTCGTGTAGATCGCCTTGTCCTGGTGGATCACGATCTCGTCCTCGACCCCGGCCACGACGCCGATTTCGCCTTCGACCGACACGCCGTGGGCGTGGGCCTCGTCAACGATCTCCCGCGTCCGCGCGGCATTTTCCGGCAGCGGGTACTTCGAGCCGTCGAACATCACCGACGTGTAGCCACCGCGGATCGCCTCGCCAATCACCTTCCGGTCGGTGCCGTGGTCCAAGTGCAGGGCCACCGGCACCGGGCTGTTCTCGGCCGCCATGCGGGCCATCTGCACGATGTTCTTGATTCCGAACCTCTTCACGGTGGCCGACGACGTCTGCAACATCACCGGCGACCGCTTGGCCTCCGCCGCCTGGACGATCGCCTCGGTCGTCAGGAAATCGACCAGGTTAAACGCGCCCACGCAGTACCCGCCCTGCCGAGCGGCCTGCAACATGCCAAGTGGATTGACCAAGGGCATCGCTGGCTCTCCCCAATCTAGGTCCGTCAATGCCCCAGGCTTGCCGTGTGGCACGGCCAACAAGTAGGCCGTGCCACACAAGACCGTGGCATCACATCCTGCTGGCATGACCATACCGCCACGGGCCGTGCGTTGCAAGCGTCCAACGGCCGCCTACAGGATCACCGCGTCCAGGGGCAGGGGCCGGCAGGATGCGACGTAGGGGGCCAGTTCGCCGGGCTCGAAGCGGCACAGGCTGGCCACGTGCCAAAACCGCCCGGCCGGGTCGCCGACCAGCTTGTACCGCCCGTCCGGCAACACCGCCGCCCAACCCTCCTCTGGCAACGACAGCAACGCCGCTAGCCACTGGCCCGTCTCGACCGACCAGATGCGGATCGTGCCGTCCGCCGACGCGCTGGCGAGCGTTTTCCCATCGGGGCTGAAGGCGACGCTCCAGACATAGCCCTGGTGCCCCGCGCAGGCGCGGATCTCCTTTGCGGTCTGGGTGTCCCAGAGTCGGACGGATTTGTCGTCCGATCCGCTGGCGAGCGTTTTCCCATCGGGGCTGAAGGCGACGCTCAAGACAGAGCCCTGGTGCCCCGCGCAGGCGCGGATCTCCTTTGCGGTCTGGGTGTCCCAGAGTCGGACGGATTTGTCGTCCGATCCGCTGGCGAGCGTTTTCCCATCGGGGCTGAAGGCGACGCTTCTGACCCAGTTCGTGTGCCCCGCGCAGGCGCGGATCTCCTTTGCGGTCTGGGTGTCCCAGAGTCGGACGGAGTTGTCGTCCGATCCGCTGGCGAGCGTTTTCCCATCGGGGCTGAAGGCGACGCTCAAGACAGAGCCCTGGTGCCCCGCGCAGACGCGGATCTCCTTTGCGGTCTGGGTGTCCCAGAGTCGAATGACGCCGTCGTCGTGGCCCGAAGCGATCAGCAGGCCGTCGGGACTGAGCGCTACGGCCTTGCAAAGTGACGCGGAAGGCGGAAAATAAGGGTGGAGGGAGGGGGTGGTAGGTAGCGCGGCGCCGAACAGGCGGTCGGCAGAAACGGTGTCCGACAGATATTGGCCGTCACCGCGCAGGCCGATCAGTTTCGCCCGCCGGAATACGGTCGCCGCCAACTTGGCTCCGCCCAGGTTCGCGCCCAGCAAGCTCGCGCCGGTCAGATCGGCTTCGCTCAAGTCGCTACCGCTCAGGTCGGCGTCTCTCAGGTCCGCGCGGCACAGGGCGGCACGCTTCAAGTTGGCGTGGCGCAAATCGGCGCCGACCAGGCGGGCCTCGATCAGCCGCACCTTGTACAAGTTGGCCCCCTGCAGGTTCTGTCCGGAGAAATCCTGGCCGCTCAGGTCCTGCTTGGCCAGTTCCAGGATCGCCGCGGACGGCGGCTGGAGTTCGCGCCGGGCGACTTCGGCGTCCTCCCCCTGCCGAGCCAGCCGTGTCTGGACCAGCAGGGCGTTGCCCTTGCTGGAATCGTCGCCGGCCGTTCCGGCCGCCGCCAGCGTCTGGACGGCCCAGCGTTCGGCAAGTTCGCGGCCCGCGAGTCCCCAGAAAAAGTCGGCCATCAAGGGCGACATCTCGTGGGCCGCCAGGACCTCGGCAACTTCGCCGGCCTGGATTTGCTGGGCGGCTCGGCGAGCGACCAGCCACTCCATCACCGAACGATGCACAAAGGCGAACCGCTGGTCTTGTTCCCGGACCAGCAGCGAGCCGGAGCCAACCTGGTGCGCCGCCTCGGCCACGGTCATGTTCAGCGTGCGGAGTTCGCGGATCTCGCGGGCGACATGCTCCGTCAAATCGTCGACGTGAACGCTCCGCTGGCCGGACTGCCAGATGCGCAGTGCGAGGCTGGTCACCGCGTCCCACAGGTGCTGCTCCGCCAAGACCTGGACGCCGCCCGTCGCGGAGCGCCGCTTGACCTCGCCCTTCAACCAGCGGTCCAGCAGTTGCTGGTACAGCTGGGCGGATGTGATCTTGCCCGAAACGTCGCGGGCCTGGAGCAGATCGTCGTGCGACAGATCGGCGATAAAGCTCAACATGCGGGGATTGGCCGACAGGCCCAGCAGATCCTGGATGTCGCGGATCAAGTCCATCCGCGCGTCGGCCGCCTGCCGGGCGCGGTCGGCGTCCAGTTGGTCGCGCTGCGCGTAGTAGTTGGTCAGAAACCGGTGCATCTGCGCGGCGTCGAAGCCCTCGTTCCGCACCAGTCGCTTGCCGGCGACCGATTCGACCTTCTCGTACAGTTTTTGCTTGGCTTGAGCGTCCGACAAGAAATGCGACGTGCGGCTGGTCACGATCACCTTGGCCCGGCCCTCGGCCGCAGCCACCAGGGTGTCCAGGTGCTCCGCCGCCCGCTCGTAGGTCAGGCGGAGCGCCAATTCGTCAAAGCCGTCGAACAGCAAAGCCACACGGCCTTCGCGCAACATGTACCGAAAGGCGTTCGCGTCGAACCGCGACTCGCCCGCCGCCAAGATGTGCATCGAGACCAGCACGTCCAGCGGATGGCCCCTCTCCAAGGAACGCATTTCGACCAGCACGGGCGTCAGCGCCGGCAGCCGGTCGGGCATCTGCCGGGCGATCTCGTGCAGCAAAAAGGTCTTGCCGGTGCCGAAGTCGCCCAACACCAAGACAAACCGCGCATCCGGTTCGCCGAGCCAGCGGAAGACCTGCTCCAAGACGTTGTCGCCCTGCCGCGTCTCCGCGCCGACGAATTGGACGAACCGCTGGGGAAGGTACAAGGCCGGTGGGTAAATCGGGTCGCCGTCCAGTCGCTCGGTCTGCCGCTCGACATAACGGCCGAAATCGATCAAGCCTTGATACTCGACAAAGCTGCGCAGCCAAACGCCCGCCGCGCTCGCCTGCTGGACCAACTGCGGGTCCAGCATCGCGCCGCCGCACACGATCTGGGAACGGACGCCGGGGTCGGTCTCGCGGTACGACCGGTGGACTTGCTCCAGGAAGTACTGCAGATCCTCGGCTGCCAGCCCGTGCTCGTAAGCCGCCAACGGGTACTGCGACGTGAACGGCCCTTCGCGGGCCGTGACGTGCAGGTACGTCAGCTTCTGATCCTCCGACCGCCGCCGCCGCAATTGGACATTGGGCGTACGCAGCCGGCAGATCTCCGCGACGCGCGCGAGGAAGTCGTCGCGCATCTCGCCACCTGCCGACGAGCGAAGGTCTTTTTCCAGGCGAACGTCTTCCAACGCGGCTTCTTCGTCATCCGCAGGAGCATCGTTCGGACCTTCGCCGGGCGCCTCGACCGCCTTCAGGATCTGCTCCGCAATCTCGTTCAACGCTTCGTCGCGATTGGCGCGTGGCAGTTTGACCAGGGGCCGCGCCGGGTTATAGGCGGCCTGCAGTTTCACCAGCGGCGTGCGGTCAAACGCACAGGCGCTGACCAACACCCACAGCAACTTCACGCCGCGTGACTTCGCCGCCTCCAGCAGATGCGGCAATTCATGCTTCATGATGAAGTCCGAAGCGAGGAAGTTGGGTGAAACCAGCAGCACACCGACGCGCGCCGAGCGCAACGCGCGGTCGATCTCCGCTTTCCAACTCGCTCCCGGCCTGATGTCGCGGTCGGACCAGGCGGCGATCTGCTCCTCGCGAATCAGCGGCTTCAGATGAGTCATCAACTCGTCCAGCCAGCGAGCGTCCTTGTGGCTGTAACTGATGAAGACGTCGATGGGTTGGGACGGAGGCATCTTCGGGTGTCCGTGGTGGAGCCGCATCTGCTCAGGCCCCGACGGGCTGTAATTCGGGGCGGCGACCGTACAACTGGCCGATACGCTCGGCCACATCGCTTTCGATCCGCAAGTCATGCGCGGCGCGGGCAGCGGTCCAGGCTTCTTCCAGCAACGTCATCGCCCGAACCGGATCGTCAAGCTGGTCGTAGGCTGCTGCCAATCGCGTCAACGCGGCCGCCTCGCGCCGACGATCGCCGATCTGGCGCGAGGCTTCGAGGTCTCCTTCGGCGGCGGAGATATCTCGCACCGGCTGGCCTCCGATGAACTCGAAGGTCGCCATTCGCCAGTCCCACAAGTCGGGGGCTTCCGCCGCCAGTCGCCGCGCGGCCCTTTCCGTCACCCAGAGCACGAGCGGGTAAGGGCACACGCGAGGGAAGGCGTCGCGCTGAACGTTGGCAGTCTGCAGGAGTCCAAGACTGGGCTCACCAACCAGAACGTGAACCGCCAATCTCTGGCCTTCTTCGGCCTGGACGCTCGTCAAATGCTGGTGCAAACGTTCCAGCAGCCAGCGCTCGTCGGGAAACCGCGTCAAGTCCAGTACGATGTGCTCGACGTCTGCAGAACCAGAAGGTTGAACCAACCGTTCCAAGAGGACTTCGGCCGTCTTGGTCTGGTCACACACGGCGACGCCAAGACTGAAGCCACGCGCGGTCCCGGCAAAGACGGCAAGCTTTTTCCAATGCCAGTCGTTTGCCGCGGCCGGCGGCTCGCCCTTCCGGTTAGCCCCCCTCCGTCTTGACATGCTCGACCGCCTTCCTGAATTCCTCGATGTCCTGGATCACCGGGTGGACGTCGTGCCACAGACCGTCGCCGTTGTACTCGAACACCGCCCCGTTCTCGAGCAACGCCCGCAACGTCTCGCGAGCATTCGACTCCATTTCATTGTGGTCTACAACTCGATAGGAAGGCAAGACGGTCTTGTGGACATGGATGCGAGCCAGTGCCAAATAGTCCAGCAGCAAACGCTCAAAGTCGACGCGCATCTGTTTTGCCGCGTCCTCGGCGTCCGGCATGCCGATCTGCGAGCTTCCCCGAGCGAGGGCGGATACGGTCGCGTTGTACAGCAACCGCATCAGATCGCGGATACTGCCACCGGACTTGCGGCAGAGATAATTGACGGGCTTTGACGTGCGAAACAGCTTTTCGTCCAGTCGCCGGAAGGCAATCGCACGCAGCGCGTCCAGACCCCGGCGGAACGCCTTGTTTTCGGACGTTTGGACTTTGAGCATCGGCAGGGTGTAGCCCGTAGGGAACACCGTGTAGATGTTGCGCGGCGCCACCGCGATGGCGACGGGCACCGTATAAATCGTGTGGACTCGAAGTGCCTTCAGCATGTCACCGTTGTCGAAGAACAAGGGTTCGCTGATGCGCCGAGGCAGCCGATCCAGATTGTCGATCACGAGCAAGAGCCTCGACGGGCGGTCGCTCTGGCCGGCGAGCGTGCGGTGGGCGTCGTCCAAGAGCAGATTCACCTTCTCCAGCAAATCGCTGGAGTACTTCTGCAGGGTCCGAGTGATCGTGCGGCGGCTTTCCTCGCTGCCCCGAATCATGGACTTTAGGTACGCCATCAACTTGACGCGCACGCCAAACCAGTTGTGATCAACTCCTGCTGCGGCCTCCGTCTCCAAGCCGATTTCCTTCAGGACACTCCGATCTTCTTGGGCCACCACGGTCGCGAACCAACGCGCGACCTCGCCAACGGCGTGCTTGCTCAGAGGTCGCTTGAGCTGCTCCTCGAAGAAGGTCGCCAACTCGTCAACAAGCCACAGAAACAGAAGGGTGTAGTCGTAGTTGTTCAGCAGGCTTTGCTCGACAAACAGATGAACGCAGGTAAACTCTTCGGCAAGCTGCCCTTCCAGACGCAGTAGTTCGGTGGTCTTTCCACAGCCGCGATGTCCCGTGAAAACGACTTTGGCGAATTGCGTTTCGTCATGCACGGCCGCTTGGAGAATGATCCGCAGACGATCGAGCGGTTTACTGCCGCGGCCTTTCTGCAGATCCACATAGCGCGGATCGTCCGAAGCGAGAGGTTCGGGACTCAAGGCGAGCAAAGCTTGTTCGAGTGTGTCGGCTTTGGCAGGACTCGCGGCCATCGCACGTTCTCCGAAAGTACTGGTGCGGGTTGTACCCTCGCGTGTGGTTTCAGTCGAGGGCCCGGACCGGTTCGTGGTTCCTATAGAAGATCCAGCTGATCCTACGCACTCGGCGGCGGTGGCGGCGGGGTGGGGGCGCGGTGCGTGGCGGGGGTGACGAATTTGGGGATTTCGGGTTCGGGGATTTCTTTCAGCAAGCGGCGGATCAGGTCGTCGGTGCCCAGGCCTTCGGCTTGGGCCTGGAAATTGGTGCTGATGCGGTGCCGCAGGACGGGGATGGCGATTTTGCGGACGTCGTCTACCGACACGGAGAAGCGGCCGTCCATGGCGGCCAGGGCTTTGCCGCCGTTGATCAGGAACTGGCCGGCGCGGGGGCCGGCGCCCCAGTCGACCAGCTCGCGGACGAATTCGGGGGCGGTCGGGTCTTTGGGCCGCGTGGCCCGCACGACGCGAGCCACGTACTTGATGATGTACTCGCTGACGGCCACCGAATTGACCAGCCGTTGGGCGTTGACAATCACTTTGGCCGACATCACCTTCCGCGTTTCGACCTTTTCCTGCCGCGTGGTGACGGCCAGGATCCGCTCTTCCTCTTCGGCCGACGGGTAATCGACCTTGATGTTGAACATGAACCGGTCCAGCTGGGCTTCGGGCAGCGGGTACGTGCCCTCCTGCTCGATCGGGTTCTGTGTGGCGATCGTAAAGAACGGGTCCGGCAGCGGGTACGTCGTGCGGCCCACGCTCACTTCGCGCTCCTGCATCGCCTGCAGCAGGGCCGCCTGGGTCTTGGGGGGCGTGCGGTTGATTTCGTCGGCCAGCAGGATGTTGGTGAACACGGGGCCTTCGACAAAGCGGAAATTGCGCCGGCCGGTGCTCTCTTCTTCCAGCACATTGGTGCCCGTGATGTCGGAGGGCATCAGGTCGGGCGTGAACTGGACCCGCTTGAAGGCCACGTCCAGGATCTGCGACAGCGTGCTGACCATCAGGGTCTTGGCCAGACCCGGCACGCCTTCCAGCAGGCAGTGGCCGCGGGTAAAGATGGCGGCAAACAGCTGTTCGATCACGTCGTTCTGGCCGACGATCACCTTTTGCAGTTCCTGCTGCATCAGCTGCCGATGCTGGGCGAATTCCTGCAGAATGTCGCCGATACTGCGTGGTTTGGTGGACACCGTGTTCCTCCAGCACAAGGACAACTGTCTTCCGTTACGGAGCCGGATTCTAACGCGTCCGCCGCAGGCAAACAACGCGGGGACCCGGTCCGGCGCTCAGGCGTGCCCGCCCGCGAGCCAGCCGGTGCTGAACGCGGCTTGGAAGTTGTAGCCGCCGATCGGGCCGTCCAGATCGAGCACTTCGCCGGCGAAATACAGGCCGGGGGCGAGTTTGCTTTGCATGGTCCGCGAATCCACTTCGTCCAAGCTCACGCCGCCGGCCGTGACTTCCGCCTTGCGGAATCCCATCACGCCGCGCACCGGCACGCGGGTGCCTTGGATGGCTTCGATCCACCGCTGTCGGGTTCGTTTGGGGGTCTCGGCCGCTCGCTGGGCCGTATCGACGCCGGCCAAGTCCGCGAGCGTCTGCAGCAGGCGGCGCGGCCAGCGTTGTGCCAGGAAGCTGTCGAGCTGCCGGCCGCCCGCGGTGCGGCAGCGTTCGTCGAGCCAGCGGCCGAGCGCGTCGGCCGATTCGCCAGGCCAGAAATCGCAACGCAGCTCCAGCGTCTGCGGGTCCGGGACGCCGCTGACGGCCCGGCTGACGTCCAGCACGGCCGGCCCCGACAGACCGAAGTGGGTGAACAGGAAGGAACCGCGGGCGGAGGCCAGGGCCGCCCGCGAGTTGGGCGGCTTGCGGCGTCGGCTTTCCGTCGGCGAGACGCCGGCGGACGCGGCCGACTCGCAGACCTGCACGGCCACGTCCGGGATGGTCACTCCGCTCAACGGCCGGACCCATTCCGCGGCCGTCAGCACGGGAGTCAAGGCCGGCCGGGGCGTCACGATTCTGTGCCCCAACTCGGCCGCCCACGCATAGCCGTCGCCCCTCGTTCCGCAGCCCGGATACGACATCCCGCCGCTGGTCAGGATCACCGCGCGGGACGCCAGTTCCCGCCGCGACGTCGTCAGGCGCCAGCCGTCCGCAGCGGGCGCGACCCGCAGCACGGGTTCGCTCAGCGACAACTCGGCTCCGCTGCGTCCCAGCCGCCGCAGCAGCGCGTTGAGCACGTCGGCGGCCCGGTCGCTGGCGGGAAAGATTTTGCCGCCCGGCTCGATCTTGGTGGCGACGCCTTCGGCTTGCACCAGCTGGACGACGCCGTCGGGGTTGAGCGCGGCAAGCGCCGAATGCAAGAAGCGGCCCTGGCGGCCGAACGCGGCGATGATCCCGGCGGCGTCCGTGGCGTGCGTCAGGTTGCAGCGCGTGCCGCCGGAGATCAGGATCTTGACTCCGGCCCGCGTGTTCCTCTCCAGCACCAGCGTCCGCCGTCCTCGCTCGCCGGCGCGGATCGCGGCCAGCAGACCCGCTGCGCCGGCGCCGACAACCACTACGTCCCAAGTCATGACTGCTCCTTTGCCGCCCGTGGAAAAAGGGGGACAGGCACCTTGCGGCATGGTTGGCTCCAGGTGTCGGCGCGGCTCGACTCGGAGCCCGTCCCCCTTTTTCCACGGGCTGTTTGGCCGTCCAGCATATCCGAAACAGCCCAGGCGCGGAATTGCCTCCGTCTCCGTTATGGGCTACAGTGACACCCAGCCCGGACCTTCGGGGCGCGGTTGGGAGGAGCGGAATCCATGAGCACAACAGTTCATCGTCGTCGCGTGGAAGTGATGATCTCGGCCGACCAGATCGCCGAGCGCGTGCGGCAATTGGCCGCGCAGATCTCTGCGGATTACGCGGGGAGACAACCGCTGGTGATCGGCGTCCTCAAAGGCGCCTGGGTCCTGATGGCCGACCTGGTCCGGCAGTTGACCATCCCGGTCCGCTGCGATTTTGTCCGCGTCTCCAGCTACGGGTTGGGGACGGAGACCAGCGGCCAGCCGCAACTGTTGTTGGATGTGCGCGAACCGGTGGCGGGGGCGGACGTGCTGGTCGTGGACGACATCCTGGACACCGGCATCTCCGTCGCCTGGCTGCTGGACCACCTGCGGAAGAAGAACCCGGCCAGCCTGCGGCTGTGTGTGCTGTTGGACAAGACCGAACGGCGGCGCGTGCCGGCGGCGGCCGATTACGTGGGCTTCCCGATCCCCGACCTGTTTGTGGTCGGATATGGTCTGGATTGCGGCGAGCAGTTCCGCGAACTCCCCTTTGTCGGACACGTGAAAGGCGACGAGTAGAAATGGACAGCTTGGAGTTGCTGCAGCGGCGAATCCGCGTGGCTCGGGGGCTGGAACCGGGCGATCTGTTGTTGCGCGGCGGGCGGATCGTCAACGTGTTCACGGGGCAGATCGAAGCGGGAAACGTGGTGCTGGCCGACGGCTGGATCGCCGGTGTGGGGCCGTACGACTGGCAAGCGCGAGACGTGATCGAATTGGACGGCCGACCGCTGGTGCCGGGCTTGATCGACGCCCACATGCACTTGGAGAGCACGCTGCTGTGGCCGCCCGAACTGGCCCGCGCGCTGGTCCCGCACGGTACGGCGGCCATCCTTGCGGACCCGCACGAGATCGCCAACGTGCTGGGCATTCCGGGCGTCGAAATGATGCTGGCGGCCAGTGAAAACCTGCCGCTGGACGTCTTCTTCATGGCCCCGTCGTGCGTGCCCGCGACCAGTTGGGAAGACGCCGGAGCCGTGCTCGACGCGGACGCCGTGGAGCGGTTGCTGCAGCTGCCGCGCGTGCTGGGACTGGCCGAGGTCATGGATTTCCCGGCCGTACTGGACGGCCGCGAGCCGGTTTTGGCCAAAGTCCTGGCGGCCCGCCGGCGCGGGGCGCCGATCGACGGCCACGCGCCCGGACTGCGAGGCCAGTCGTTGGTCGCCTATGTGGCCGCCGGGATTCGCGCCGACCACGAATCGACTCAGATCGACGAAGCCCGGCAGAAAGCGGCGCTGGGCATGATGGTCCAGGTGCGGCAGGGTTCCAGCGAGCACAACCTGGAGACCTTCCTGCCGCTGCTGGTCGAAGACCGCTTGGGCGATTGGTCGCTGGCTACCGACGACATCCTGCCGACGGACATCGTCGAGCACGGCCACATCAATGCGTTGCTGCGGCGGACGGTGGCCGCAGGCGTCCCGCCGGCGCGGGCGATCCGCCACGCGACGCTGGTGCCGGCCCGGCATTACGGGTTTGCCGACCGCGGGGCCATCGCGCCGGGCTACCGGGCGGACGTGGTGGTGATGGACGATTTGCAGGAGTTCCGGCCCACGCTGGTCGTTCACGGCGGCCAGGTGGTGGCCCGCGACGGACGGTGCGTCTGGGAGGGTGCGGCGCGTCCCGTCGCCCCGGAGAACACGATCCGGATCGCGCCCGTCACCGCAGCCGACTTCGCCTTGCGGACGACTGGCCAAGCCTGTCCGATCGTTCGCCTGGTCCCCGGCCAGATCGTGACTCAGGGCATCACGGAAAACGTCCCGACGCAGGACGGATGCTGGTGTTTCACGCCGGAGCGCGACCTGGCGTTGGCCGCCTGCATCGAACGGCATCGCTCCAGCGGCAAGATCGGCCGCGGGCTGGTGCAAGGTTTCGGCTTTGCCCGCCACGGCGCGCTGGGTTCGTCCGTCGCCCACGATTCCCACAACGTGATCATCGCCGGCACCAATCCGGCGGACATGCTGGTTTGCGTCGAAGCCTTGGCTCGCAGCGGCGGCGGATTTGTGGCCGCGGCCGGCGGACAGGTGCTGGCCGAAGTGCCCCTGGGCGTCGCCGGCTTGATGTCCACCGCGGATGTACACACGGTCCGCCGTCAATTACAACAGGTCCAGGCGGCGGCCCGGACACTGGGCTGCCCGCTGGCCAGCCCCTTTGCCACGCTGTCCTTCCTGCCGTTGCCCGTGATCCCCGAATTGCGAGTCACGCCCCGCGGCCTGTTCGACGTCGGCAAACAGGAGTTTGTAGCGATCTCCTGAGGAGCTCTGGATGAAACGCATTCGATTCCCAAATCAGCGTCCGAATCTGACCAGCCCGGTTCACGTGGGCGAGTCTCTCCGAGACTCACAGCCAGTCTCGGAGAGACCGGTGATCGTAGGCGTGTCGCTCCGCGACACGATTCCGCTCGCGGAGCGAGCGGTCTACGGTGCCTCCGTCTCGGAGAGACTGGCCTGCGTGATCGTTCTCGGCCTCGTTTGCTTGCTGACGCCGACCCTGGGAATAACGGCCGAACCAAGCGCGCCACACGCGAACGGTACGGCTCGCGCCTCGAATCTGCAGGCGGCCGTCGAAGACTGGATGGCCCTGTTCCCGGAACGCCGCGCGCAGGGGCGCGAGTACCTCGCACGGCTGAAGGACGCGCAGTCGCGAGGCGCCGAGTGGCCGTCGCTGCAGCGCGAAGCGCTGGCCGCTAATCCGCTCCTCAGCGGCCAACCGCTGCTGTTCGTCGTCCGCCGCCAGTACGCCCGCGACCATCACAACACGGCGACCATGTTCCAGACGGGCGAGATCAACTCGGGCAGCTTCCAGGGCGGCGGCGCGCTGAAGACGATCGACTTGACGACCGGACAGGTCAAGACGTTGCTGGACGTGCCCGAGGGCGTGGCCCGCGACCCGGACGTGAGTTTCGACGGGACCAAGATTCTGTTCTCGATGCGCCGCAACCGCAAAGACGACTACCACCTGTACGAAATCCACGCCGACGGCTCCGCCCTGCGGCAGATCACCTTTGGCGGCGGCGTGAGCGATATCGACCCGATCTACTTGCCCGACGGCCGCATCCTGTTCACTTCCACCCGCGAGCCCAAGTACTGCATGTGCAACCGGCACATCATGGGCAACTTGTTTACCTGCGAAGCCGACGGCTCCAACGTGCAGCAGATCGGCCACAGCACGCTGCACGAAGGCCACGCCGCGCTGCTGCCCGATGGCCGGATCATCTATGACCGCTGGGAGTACGTCGACCGCAATTTCGGCGACGCGCAAGGCGTCTGGAGTTGCAATCCCGACGGGACCAACCACGCCGTGTACTGGGGCAACAACACCAACTCGCCCGGCGCCGTGCTGGACAACCGGCCGATTCCAGGCACGGACCTGCTGCTGGCCAATTTCTCCTCCTGCCACGACCGCCCGTGGGGCGCGCTGGCCATCGTCGATCGCCGCCTGGGTGTGGACGGCCGCCCGCCGGTGCTGCGAACCTGGCCGGCCGACGCGATCGAACTGGTCGGCAAAGGCAACTACGATACGTTTACCCGCGTGAACCCCAAGTACGAAGACCCGTATCCGCTGTCCGACAAGGTGTTCCTGTGCTCGCGGATGACGGGCCGCGGCGAGGAGATGGGCATCTATCTGCTGGACACGTTCGGCAACGAAGTGCTGTTGCACGCGGAAGAGCCGGGCTGCTTCGATCCGATGCCGCTGGCTCCGCGCCCTCGCCCGCCCGTGGTCCCGCCGCGGATCGACCTGAGCAAGACCGAGGGCTATTACTACATCGAGAACGTCTACGTCGGCACGGGCATGGAAACCGTCGAGCCTGGCAGCGTCAAGTACGTGCGGGTGGTGGAATCGCCGGAGAAGCGGTTCTGGACCGGCCCGGCCTGGGACGGCGGCACGGGCCAGCAAGCGCCCGGCATGGCCTGGGACGATTTCAACAACAAGCGGATCATCGGCACGGCGCCGGTCGAGCCCGACGGGAGTGCCTACGTGGCCGTGCCGGCCGACACGTTCGTGTATTTCCAGTTGCTGGACGAGCGGGGCCTGATGGTCCAGTCGATGCGCAGCGGCACGATCGTGCGGCCCGGCGAGACCACCGGCTGTGTGGGCTGTCACGAGCAGCGTCGGGCGTCGGCCCAACTGCAGTACTCCGGCACGGCTTGGCTGCGCGGGCCGCGGCAGCTGGAGCCCTGGTATGGCCCGCCGCGGCTGTTCAGCTATCCGGCCGAGGTCCAACCGGTGCTCGACCGGCACTGTACCAGTTGTCACGATTACGGCCAGCCGGCGGGTCAGAAACTGAATCTGGCCGGCGATCGGGGCCTGGTGTTCAACACGTCTTACGTCGAACTTCGCGGCAAACGCTATGTCCACGTCGTGGGGGCCGGACCGTTCCCGATCCAGACGCCCAAGAGTTGGGGCTCGCACGCCAGCCGGCTGACGAAAGTGCTCCTGGACGGCCACGGCGATCCGGAAATCGATCGGAAGGTGAAATTGGACCGGGAAAGCTTCGACCGGCTGGTCACCTGGATGGACGTCAACGCCCCCTACTATCCCGATTATGCGGGCGGCGCGTACCGCGACAATCCCTTCGGCCGCTCGCCGCTGAACGGCGTGGAACTCAAACGTCTGAGCGAACTGACCGGCCTGAAACTGACGGACCGCGGACAGTTCACGCAGTTGAGCTTCACTCGGCCAGAGTCAAGTCCTTGCCTGGCGGGGCTAGGCGGACCGGAGGATGCGCGGTATCAAGAGGCCTTGGCGATCCTCCGCGCGGGCCGGGAACGTCTGGCGGCCGAACCGCGGCCCGACATGCCCGGCTTCCGGATGGCTAGTCCCGTCGAGACCCAACAGGAACAGAAGTACCAGACGCAGTTGGCGCACGAAGCCCGCTCGCGCACCGCGATCGCCCGCGGCGAACGGGCGGCGCCGGCAAAACCATGATTCTCCCTTTGCCTCTGGGCTCGTCCCAGGGGTCTGACGGCTTTTTGCCCTACTAACCCGAAAGGACAACGACGATGACCGAACCCAACATTCAATCGCTTTCCCGACGGTCCCTCCTGGTCGGCACTGCCGCCGCCACGGGCGCGGCCCTGGCTGCTCGCGCGGGCAGCGCCGCTGAGCCGGCAGCGTCAGGCTGTGAAGCAACCGCGGTCAAGACCTACCAGAGCGCCGACTTTTACGACGCCGACGGCAAGTTCCTGGTCGACAAAGCGCGGGAAGCGTACTTCGACATGTTCCGCCGCTTCCAGTATCCGATCTCGGACAAACTGCAGAAGGAAATGTGGGTTCTGGACTTCGGCCTGGGCGATTTCGCCCACGTGGGCATGGCCGGCATCATCTGGCTGAACCGTCAGGACTACAAGTACTTCGGCCACGAGATCTACCTGCTGCCCGGCCAGATGATTCCAGAACACAGCCACCTGCCCACCGCCAAGGGCGCGGCGAAGATGGAATCCTGGCAACCGCGGCGAGGCATGATCTATACGTTCGGCGAAGGCGAGCCGACGCCGGAGTTCCTGGACAAGATCCCCGCCAGCCAGCGGGACATCGTCAAATCGCGGCACTGCACACCGCTGGGCATCGACGAAGTGGCCGATCTGAACCGCCTGACCGCCTGGCATTTCATGGTCGCCGGCCCCGCCGGGGCGCTGGTCACCGAATACGGCACCTTCCACGACATGGACGGCCTGCGGTTCTCGAATCCCAAGGCCAAACTGTAACGCGGCCAGCGTTCGCGCGGCACGGCCTGCTTGTGGGCCGTGCCGAACGACGCTGACAGCTCGAAGTCGATGAGGCTCAGCGAGGACCTCGTGGCGTTTGCCAAACGCCAGAGCGACGGCCGGAAATCAATCTCGCTCGGCCTGAACTATACGCGACCGACAAGGCGTCCCGGAACTTCCCAAGATATTCACGACGAAATCGCACGCCCCAACGCCACCACGCTGCTCGCCAGCGTGGAGCGATGTTCACCACCAGAGCGGCCCAAACGGAAATCGCACGCCCCAACGCCACCACGCTGCTCGCCAGCGTGGAGCGGTGTTCAACACCAGGGATACGCATCAAACCGGCCCCAACGCCACCACGCTGCTCGCCAGCGTGGAGCGATGTTCACCACCAGAGCGGCCCAAACGGAAATCGCACGCCCCAACGCCACCACGCTGCTCGCCAGCGTGGAGCGATGTTCACCACCAGGGATACGCATCAAACCGGCCCCAACGCCACCCCGCTGCTCGCCAGCGTGGAGCGATGTTCACCACCAGAGCAGCCCACCAGGAAATCCGCGGACTTTTTTCGGCGACGGTTGCCATGCCCCGATGCAGTGCTGGATTGCTGATGTACCGGATCAAGGGCGAGGCCATCGAAATCTTGCTGGCGCATCCTGGCGGGCCCTACTTTGTCAACAAGGACGAAGGAGACTGGTCGATTCCCAAGGGCGAGCCCGGCCCGGACGAAGACCTGCTCCTGACCGCCCAGCGGGAATTCGAGGAAGAAACCGGTTTGAAACCCAGGGGGCCGTTTCTTCCTTTGCAGCCGGTCAAGCAGAAGGGCGGCAAGATCGTACACGCCTGGGCCTTCGCGGGCGACTGCGATCCGGGCACGATCCGCAGCAACACGTTCACCATGGAATGGCCGCCACGGTCGGGGCGGCAGCAGACGTTCCCGGAGGTCGACCGGGCTGAGTTCTTCGACCTGGAGACCGCCCGCAGAAAGATCAAGTCCGCGCAGGCGGGGCTGATCGACCAACTGGAGACGATCTTAAAAACCGCCTGAGCGGGACTGCCCCCCTGCCGTGCCGAACGGGCGAAGATCCGCCTGCGAAGGTCGCGCCGCTGTCACCTGCGAGCCTCTCCCCGTACCGGCTTTAACTCGAACATCGACGAACCCTCGTTTCCGCGGTCCTTCTCGTACCAGGCGGCCATCAGGACTGCCGAGCCGTCGACGGCCGTGTAGCGGGTCAGCTTGATGGTCCACTGCTCCTCCGGCCGAAACATGCCGTAGTGGCCCTGGTAGGTGAGCCCGCCGTCCTTGGAGTGTGCCAGCAGGTGATATCGGACGCCGTGTTCGATCCAGTCCAAGGAGATGTGCTCCGGGGTGACAATCGCCTCCGCCACGCGGTAGCTGGCGTCCCAGTTCGGGCCGTCGTATCGAGTCCCAGAGAGTTTCCTTTCCGCCTCCGTTCCAGGGGCCAAACCGCCCGTTGGAAAAAGGAAGAATTGCACCGCAGATTCCGTTCCCCCAAAGCGATCAGCGGGCTGATGATACGGTTCCCGGCGGCGGCCGGCAAGCGAGAGCAGACGGCAGGCGTCATTCCCCGCGGCTGCCAGAACGGGGGGCACCGGCACTTCCAACTTGCCTTTTCGGCGGTCCAGCTTCCCTTCTCGGCCACGAACGCTGGGTCCTCCGGCCGGCCGCCGCTCGACGAGAATTGAAATTGGAGTGGCAAGCGTCTGACCCTCGCGACGGCCGGACGCCGGGAGCGGGCAGGGATTCTTGCGAAATGCAGCGGCAACCGGGGGTTTCGGAACTGCGGCGTGGCGGCTATAATTCCGCGGATTCCGGATCGGTGAAAACGGTCCGAGTGTCCATCCCCCCAGTCCTGCCTGCAGAACCTGCCGTACCCGGCTTCCAGCGCCGCTGTCTGGCGGCATTTGGCCCAAGATTCGAGGCAGCCGTCATTCGTCAAGTGAGAGGAGTTTCCGTGTCGCATCACATCCCCAGTTCGAAGCTGAACGCCATTTTCAAGCCCTCGTCGATCGCCGTCGTCGGAGCCTCGACGCGTCCCGGAACGGTGGGCAACGATATCTTCCGCAACCTGCTGTTCAACGAATTCCACGGCTCCGTCTATCCGATCAACCCCAAAGCCAATAACGTCCTGGGCGTGCATTGCTATCCCGATCTGCTGAACGTGCCGGGACCGGTCGATTTGGCCGTCCTGATCGTGCCTTCGGCCGCCATCCTGGAGGTCGTGGACCAGGCGATTGCGAAACAGGTCCAATCGCTGGTCGTGATCTCGGCCGGATTCAAGGAAGTCGGGGCCAAGGGCGCGGAACTGGAAAAACGGCTGCAGGAAAAGGTGCGGGCGGCGGGCATCCCGCTGATCGGCCCCAACTGCCTGGGCGTGATCAACACCGACCCCGCCGTTCGCATGAATGCCGCGTTCGGCCGCAAGATGCCGGGGCCCGGCAATCTGGCCTTCCTGTCGCAGAGCGGCGCGCTGTGTACCTCGGTGCTGGACTACGCCGAAGAACGCCACATGGGATTCAGCAAGTTCATCAGCTTCGGCAACAAGGCCGACGTCAACGAAATCGACTTGCTCGAGTACCTGGCCAACGACCCCACCACGGACGTGATCGCCATGTACCTGGAAGACATTTCCGACGGCCGCCGGTTCATCGAGACCGTGCGCAAGATCTTCTGGGAGACGCACAAGCCGATGCTGTGCCTCAAGTCCGGACGGACGCCGGAAGGGGCCAAGGCCGTCAGCAGCCACACCGGCTCCCTGGCCGGCTCCGACTCCGTGTACGACGCCCTGCTGGTGCAAAGCGGCGTGCAGCGGGTCGATACGATCGCCGAACTGTTCGACTCGGCGGCCCTGTACTGCACGCAGCCCCTGCCGCGGGGCGGACGCGTGGCGATCATCACCAACGCCGGCGGTCCGGGCATCATGGCGACCGACTCGGCCGTCCGCTTCGGACTGAAACTGGCCGAACTCAGCCCGGCCACCCAGGAGAAACTCAAGTCGTCCCTGCCCTCGACGGCCTCCCTGCGGAACCCCATCGACGTGATCGGAGACGCCCGCGCAGACCGCTACCGGTCGGCCGTGCGGACCGTGCTGGAAGACGAGAACGTGGACATGGGCATGGTCATCCTGACGCCCCAGTCGATGACCGACGTCGAGGAAACGGCGGCGGTCGTGCCGGAGGCGGTGCAGGGCATCAAGAAGCCCGTCGTCTGCTCGTTCATGGGCGCCAAGGACGTGGCCCCCGGCGTCGCCATTCTGCGGCAGGCCGGAATCCCCAACTACCCCTTCCCGGAAGACGCCATCCGCAGCCTGGCCGCCGCCGAACGCCTGGTGACGCTGCAGGAAATCCCCCGCCGCGAGATGCACGTGTTTAACGACTTGGACGTCGAGAAAGCCAAGAGCCTGATCGCCACGGCGCTGGACGGCCAGGACCAACGCTACCTGACCCAGGCCGAATGCCGGCCGCTGCTGGAATGCTACCGCCTGCCGCTGCTGCGCAGCGAAATCGCCGAATCGGCGGACGAAGCCGCCCAGATCGCCGCCTCCTTCGGCACGCCCGTCGTGATGAAGGTCATGTCGGCCGACGTGGTCCACAAGTTCGACGCCGGCGGCGTGCTGCTGAACATCCAGGGCGCGGAAGAAGCCTCGGCCGCCTACAACAAGATCGTCCAGAACGTGACCCGCGCCGTGCCCGGTGCCGCGATCCAGGGCATCCTGATCGAAGAGATGGCCCGCAAAGGCGTGGAGGTGATTCTGGGCGCCAGCCGCGATGCCCGCTTCGGACCGCTGATGATGTTCGGCCTGGGCGGCACGCTGGTCGAGGTCCTCAAGGACGTCTCGTTCCGCCTGGCGCCCATGTGGAAAATCTCCGCCGAACGCATGGTCCGCCAGATCCGCTCGTTCCAGGTCCTGGACGGCTTCCGCGGCAGCCCACCGTCGGACATCGGGGCGATTGTCGACACGCTGCTGCGGCTGTCCGAGATGGTCTGCAGTCATCCGGAAATCTCCGAGCTGGACATCAACCCCCTGATCGTCCACGCCCAGGGCCAAGGCTGCTCGGTGGCCGACAGCCGAGTCATGCTCCGCCGGCCGTAAGACCCGCGCGCAAGCAGCGTGGTGGCCGAAGGGAAGATTCTCGGAGGCCGGCCGTCTGGTTCTGAACATGGCCCCACGCTGGCAAGCAGCGTGGTGGCCGAAGATTCTCGGAGGCCGGCCGTCTGGTCTTGAACATGGCCCCACGCTGGCAAGCAGCGTGGTGGCCGAAGATTCTCGGAGGCCGGCCGTCTGGTGCTGAACATGGCTCCACGCTGGCAAGCAGCGTGGTGGCCGAAGGGAAGATTCTCGGAGGCCGGCCGTCTGGTCCTGAACATGGCTCGACGGAGGCAAGCTCC